>Ga0209694_1000117_pt1 | contig 149098 bp, 142 predicted proteins | sample GluameincwithD2O_FD_187499 | JGI IMG/M metagenome (GOLD analysis project Ga0209694, IMG submission 187499) | Mouse cecum microbial communities from Vienna, Austria - Glucosamine amended microcosms incubated with D2O (SPAdes) (version 2) | ecosystem: Host-associated > Mammals > Digestive system... | reverse complement strand
TGCGGACGGGATAAGCGCTGAAAGCATCTAAGCGCCAAGCCCTTCCCAAGATGAGTTTTCCCTACAGGTTCGTGGAAGACCACCACGTTGATAGGTCGCAGGTGTAAGTGCAGCAATGTATTGAGCCGAGCGATACTAATTACCAATTGACTTCATCATATTACATCACTCCCCGTCGTGAATGACAACTTGCTCTTGTCTCATTTACCTGTGCATGTTCATCAACCACCAGCCACGCAGATGTCAGTTTACGCTGAATCCCTCCCCACACAAAGGACGGAAATCTTCTTAGCCGCCACACACATACCCTGAAAAAAATCCCTCACTCAGAAGCCCCAAAAAAGCAGGGCTCCCGGGCAGGCAGGATGAAGAAAAAATCACCTCTTCCCCCTGAAGCCCGGTGGCCAGAGCGCAGTGGTCCCACCCGGTCCCGTTCCGAACCCGGAAGTGAAACGCTGCCGCGCCAATGGTAGTCGGACGACAGGTCCCGCAAGAGTAGGTCGCCGCCGGGATTTTTTTCCATCAGGCCCCGCCAGTCACTTGACTCGCGGGGCCTGTTCTTTTCTTGCTCGGTCCCGTTCTTCTCCCCCTACATTCTCTTAGTTAGTTTCCTTCTTGTAAGATGTCGTGGCCATATAATTTTTTCTTAACTATTCCTTTTTCTTTCTTAATGACTTAAGTATGTGCGGGGTATTGACGGATTACACTCTTTCGTCAGAATGGCGGCATATGAAATCCCAAGTCATTCAGAAACCTGTGGTCGTCATTCTGGGCAACGCCGGCAATATAGGATATTTGGCAGCCAAGGCATTTGCCTGTCAGGGAACTGTGGTTGCCATGCTTCATGAGGCCGGTGAAGAATCTTGCCATATCGTTGATTGTCTTCCGGGTAGCAGCCACCTGGTCATGTCAGGCCGCCTGAACCATTCTTCCGATTTGGCTTCTTTTGCTGGTCTGGTACATACTCTTTATGGACGTGTTGATTATTTGATTATTTGTGAAGATGCCTCAGTCGAGGTGCAGGGACTGAGTTGTTCTTCCCGTGTCCGTCTGTCCGTTTTGCTGGAACATGCCTTTGTTTCTGAGGCCATGATTGTGAATATGGTTTTCCGTTCTGGAAAAAAGGGAGTATGGGTGGAAGATATCGCGGGATTGGAAAATTGCCTGAACCGGAGAGATGTCAGAATGAGCCAGATCGTAATTCACCGTCCGGTATTTCGGTATGTTTCCCAGTCTCGATTGGCTTCTTCCGCCTGTGCGGCTGCGTTGTTTTTATGTGGGAACGAAGGTCGCCATATTCACCGGGAATATATCGTGGTCAATGGAAGGAAAGCTGCCTGGCGGCCCGGCAGGCGGCCGGAATCATTCCTGTCCCTGTTTAATTCCTGCCTGGAGTTTTGCTCCATTTGTTCACGAATGGTATTTCAGGATGCCTGACAGGCGTGCCATATTTCTGTATTCTGTCGTGACAAAAAGTGTCTGTTAAGATAGTATATTTCCAAGTAAGGTTATGAAGTTCCAAGGTCTTTATACAGCAATTGTGACTCCGTTTGCCGGCAACCGGGTCGATGAAGAGGCTTTTAGAATGCTTGTGGAAGCGCAGATAGCTGCCGGCGTGGCCGGCATTGTGGCTGTCGGTACCACGGGAGAATCCCCCACCTTGACTGTAAAAGAACACTTGAGGGTAATAGAATTGGCCGTGGAGATCGCGGCTGGCCGTATTCAGGTTATTGCGGGAACGGGCGCTAATTCCACCGCAGAAGCTATCCATATGACCCAGGAAGCGGAAAAGATGGGAGTAGACGGAACGCTCCAGGTGTGCCCCTATTACAATAAACCTTCTCAGGATGGAGTTTATGCCCATTTCAAGGCTATTGCGGACGCTACCCGTCTGCCGATTATGCTGTACAGCATTCCGGGGCGTTGCGGTATTGAAATCAGTGTGGAAACAATCAGCCGTCTGGCGAAGGATTGCCCGCATATTGTTTGTGTGAAAGAGGCCGGCGGCAATGTGGACCGCGTGAACCAGCTGATGCAGGTGGTTCCGGAAAATTTCACTGTTCTGTGTGGCGATGACGGCCTGACGGTGCCTTTTATGGCCTGTGGCGCCAGCGGATTGGTTTCCGTAACATCCAATCTGGTTCCGGGCATCATGAATTCCATTGTCAAAGCTGGCCTGAATCAGGATATGGGGGAAATGCTTTCCCTCCAGAAGACATTTTATCCGTTGATGAAAGGGCTAATGACTCTGGATTCCAATCCTGTTCCGATCAAGGCGGCTTTGGCGATGAGGGGAGATATACAGCCCGGCATACGTCTTCCGCTGGTTCCATTGGCGGAAGAGAAGGAAGCTCAGCTTTCCGCTCTTCTTCAGCGTTTCAATATTCTTTAACATTTTAGTGATATGATTTCCATTCTTGTTACAGGCATTTCGGGCCGCATGGGCCAGGCTATTCAAGAGGCGGTGACGCAGAATCCGGATACTTGCGTGGGTTCTACTCATGATCAGGGACAGGAGCTTTATCCAGCCCTCGCCAAATGCGACGTAGCCATTGATTTTTCCCATCACGCTTTCACCAGCACTCTGCTGGCGGAAGCTGTTGCCAATAACAAACCTCTGGTGATTGGCACTACGGGGCATACGGAGCTGGAACGCCAGGAGATCGTGGACGCTGCGGCATCCATTCCGATTGTGTTCGCTTCCAATTATTCCGTAGGGGTGAACGCCCTGTTCTGGCTGACGCGCAAGGCTGCTCAGATTCTGGGAGGCAGCTGCGATATAGAGGTAATGGAGATGCATCACCGTCACAAAATTGATGCTCCTTCCGGTACTGCCCGGACACTGGCGGAAATCCTGTCCGGCGCCATTGACAGGAATTATGAAGATAGTGTGGTTTTTGGCCGTGAAGGGTTGGTAGGGCCTCGACCCGCCAAGGAAATAGGCATGCATTCCCTGCGGGGAGGGGATGTGGTGGGGGACCATACTGTAATATTTGCTTCCGATGGTGAACGGCTGGAACTTACCCATAAGGCGTCCAGCCGTATGACATTTGCCTCCGGAGCAGTTCGTGCGGCTCTCTGGCTCCAAGGCAGGGAACCGGGTCTGTATACCATGGAAGACGTTCTGGGGTTGTCCCAATTATAACTTTTTCGGCATCGTGGCCGTTCTTCTTTTCCGGAACGGCCACGATGTTTTTTGCTGATGAAGAGAGCAGGCATTGCACTGGGGTCCAATCTTGGGGATAAAAACAGCCTGATGGTTCAGGCCAGGGATCATTTGTTGCAGATGAGCCTGTCTGATGACCCTTTTTTGCAATCCTCCCTGTATGCCACCAGTCCTCAGGGATGTCCGCACGGTGCGGATGATTATTTGAATGCCGTGGTGGAATTTACCTGGCCAGGTACGGTGGAGGAATTGCTTGTGCATTGCCAGGGTATAGAACGGGTTCTGGGGCGTATTCGTTCCGGGATTCGCTGTGAACCCCGCACGGCGGATGTGGATATTATCTATGTGGGGGACATGGTGGTCAATGATCCTCCTCGTCTGATTCTCCCCCATCCCAGAGCCCATTTGAGGAAATTTGTTTTAAAACCTCTTTCCGATATCAGGCCGGAGCTTATCCTGCCGCGCCAGCATAAAACGGTTGCCTGCCTGTTGGCGGAATTGGATACGGATGAGGCTGATCCGCTCCTGGTATCGGAACGCTGGTAAATTGTATGTTTATTGAACGCCATGAATCAATCTTTTGAGAAAGCGGAACGAATCCGCGCCTGCAAGAACAGGCGGCATGTGACTCTGGTTACTGCTTATGACTATCCTACAGGCCGTCTTTTGGATGAGGCCGGCGTAGATATTGTGCTGGTAGGGGATTCCTTGGGGATGGTGGTTTTGGGCTTTCCGGATACCACTCATGTGACGCTGGATCATATGCTTCATCATGTGGAAGCTACTGCGCGCGGAGTGAAGAACGCCCTGCTGGTGGGAGATATGCCCATACATTCTTATGATACGGTGGAACAGGCCGTGCAATCCGCAAAGAAATTGTTTTTGGCTGGAGCGGATGCTGTCAAGCTGGAAGGGGGGGCAGCCCAGGCAGGAAATATCCGTGCTATTGTGGAGGCCGGTATTCCCGTAGTGGGTCATATCGGCCTCCTGCCGCAGAAAGTGCTGGAGGAGGGAGGATATAAGATCAAAGGGAAATCCTCCGCGGAGGAGGAAGCCTTGGTAAGGGATGTGGAGGCTGTGGCAGAGGCGGGGGCTTGTGCTGTGGTTGTGGAAGGCGTAACGCCTCATGCGGCCCGACAAGTTACCGTACATTCTTCCATTCCCACGTTGGGTATTGGGTCCGGCTCCCATACATGTGATGGCGATGTTGTGGTGATTCATGATCTGGTGGGCGCATTTCCGTGGTTTATTCCGGCTTTCGTCAAACCTCGTGCGGATGTCGCTGGAAGCATGACTGCCGCTGTCAAGGAGTGGATGGAAGATTGCTACACGGAACCCGGCTCCATCAGCTCATAACAATTGATTTTTTTATGCTGGTATTTTCTACGTGCTGGAATTCCCACCGTCATCAGGACGGGGAAGAAATGATTGATGAGATTCTTTCTTTGGGTTTTGACCATGTGGAACTTTCCCACGGCATCAAGTTATCCCTTCTCCCTGGTATCATGAGGGCGGTAAAAGCCGGAAAGGTGCAGGTGGCCGGGGTGCATAATTTTTTCCCCGCTCCGATTGACGAAGTGGGGGATTCTCCAGACAGCAGGCCTTTTACGGCGGATTTGCTGCAGGTGCGTTCCAAGGCTATTGAATTGACGAAAAAGTCTATTGAACAGGGCGCAGCACTGGGGGCCGGATATATCGTGTTGCATATGGGAACGGTGGAACCCTTGGCGAAACGCACGGATACGGCTCATTTGCAAAACCTGGCGCGTCAGGGAATGGTGGGAACGGAATCGTTTGCCGGCACCAAGGGCGAATTTGTACGCCGCCGCAACCGCCTGGCTCCCGTTTATCTGGAACGGGCGCGTGAAGCTCTCCGGCAGCTCCTTCCGCAAGCCGGACAATTTGGCGTCAAGCTGGGCATTGAAGGGCGCAGCCATTATGAGCAGGTGCCGAGTGAGGATGAGATGAATTTGTTGATGAAGGAGTTTGGAGACAATCCCTTTATCGGTTACTGGCATGATTTCGGGCATATTCAAAGAAAGCATAATTTGCTTATATTAAATCATGAGCAGTTTCTTCGCCGAATGTCCTCCCATTTGATTGGAGGACATGTGAACGACGTCAAATGGCCCGCGCGGGATCATCAGGTTCCCCTGCTGGGAGGAGTAGTTCCCTTTGAACGCCTTCTTCCTTTTTTCCCGCATGGGGTTCCGCTCGTATGGGAGCTCTCCAGCCGTGTTTCCTCAGAAGATATCCGTGCGGCGCGCAAATTGTGGATGGAACAATTTCCGCAGACGCTGGCCTGACTATCTTGTGATTGTAAATCCGGTTCCGTGGGTATAGAGTCGGCACGATGATAGATAAGACGACATCCCGCGTCATTATGGGGCTTTTGGGAACAGCCTGTGTCTTGATTACGGCATTTGCCTGGTACAAGACGAAATATGCCGCCGTTCCGGAGGCCGGGATGCACCATAATATTTATGACGAAGACATTCCGCGGTCTGCTCCGGTTCCTGTAGATTACCGGATGGTTTTGTTGACGCCCCAGGAGCTGGCAAAGGCGCCTCTGGCCGATGTGTTTACATCGCCCCTCGGAGATGAGAATGGAGCGTTTACCTATGTTGCCCAGGGTGTGGGGGATATGAATGCCGCCCGTAAGGGAAGGCATGCAGGACAGGATTTAAATGGAATAGGAGGAGAAAACACGGATGAGGGACTGCCCGTGCGGGCCGCCGGCCGCGGATTGCTGATTTATGCAGGAGAACCTTCTCCAGATTGGGGCAATGTTGTCGTGCTGCTGCACCGCTTGCCGGACGGGCGTTTTGTGCAGAGTCTGTATGCCCATTTGAAAACCGTCAGCGATATTCCGCTGGGGACTCTGGTGGGACGCGGAGAGCAAATCGGCTCAGTTGGAACTGCGCACGGCAATTATTTGGCGCATTTGCATTTTGAGATGATTGAATCCATCGCTCATGAGGCGGGAATGCCGGGCTATGGGAAGACGACGTTTAACAGAATCAATCCGGATGAGGTGCTAAAGCAATATGCTCCCGACCCGGAAATGATGATGCCTGATCCTATTATTGCCTTGAAACAGGTTCAGATGGCGACGGGGTGGGAAAAACTGCTGGAGAATCTGTATAAGGATAACAGCATGGAAGCTTTGGATAAAATTCTCCCAGACAGTCAGCCGCCCACGGAAGAAAAGGAAAAACGCTGATTACGGTTTTTTCGATCAGGAACGGGAGTTTTGATTTTTGGAGACCAGTTCCTCCTGTTTTCTGGTGATTTGCAGGACACAGACCAGCCACAGGATGCTGGCTACCGTCATCAGTACGCCGGTGAGCAGAAAGGCCGTCACGTAATGTTCCGCCCCGAAAGGGAAAAGGGTGCACAGAGTTAGAGCCGTAGTCACCAGAAGATATAAGCGCAGGGAACGGGAGGGTGTTTGCAACATCCATTCTGCCGGGTTTTTGGATGCCTTATATATTTCCTGAAGAACCAGGGCATTGAGCACCATGCCGACTACCGGCATACAGCTTAGAAGAACGCTAAGGAATGGAGTGAACCGAATTCCCTGAACTTGAAATTCCTGAATATTGGCAGATGCCCGGTACAGCCAGATCAGCTGAATAAGCAGGGATGGAATGAACAGGATGCTGAGGAAGAAGACCAATGGTACTGCAAAAGATGGCATGTGAACCATATTCTGCTGGATGAGTGTCTGAATTTCTTCATAATTGACGACATTGTTGGAAAAAACAATCCAGCTGCTCCAGAGCATGAAGGGCAGCAATACGAAACATGCCAAAATGGATAATTTGGCTAGCCCGTTTAGAGGATAACGCAAGCGGTACTGCTGCTCTTCTGGCTGATCTTTGCCCTCCTGATCCTGTGTTTCCTCCCATACAGGTGACATCGGAGGAAGAACTTGGGCTACGGGCTGCCATCCTTCCATGCCCTGTTTCCAGGTAAGCGTTTTTGAGTCGATCACGCCCTGTCCCAGAAATTCACGGACTTCGTATTCGGAATAGGCTCTCGGCTGGGAATCGCCGGGAAGTTTCAGGAAGTATTCACTCATTACCTGTATTTTAGAGAAAGAAACATGCGCGGGGCAATGGGAATTTGACGGATGACTGATAAAGTATCCCAGCAGGGGCTTTTTTCAGATAGAAGAATCAGCTGCTAGTGGGTTTCTGACTGGCTTTTGCAGGGGAAGTGATTTTACCGGAAAATAAAATAACCGTCCGGAAGAGGTTGTTAGAAAATAATCGAAAGGACAGGATTCGAACCAGCGGTCTCTTCGTCCCGAATGAAGAAAATTTGAAATGTAACTATTGATAATCAATGATTGTGTTTCTTGTGCCCTTTTCAAATCCTTTGTTTTCCACTTGATTGTCGTGCCGTTTTAACCTTTTCCTTCACGTTCCGAATGAGGGTTGGATTACACGTTAAACGTGTTGATAAGGAGCGAGAAATCTTTCAAGGTTTCCATGAACTGAATATTCAGTAGTAAACGATACGAAACATAATATTATGGCTATATCTACAAAACCGTTCCACCCGTTGGATGTGGAAAACAACCGCCGCTACAAGGTAACGAAGAAAGAGTCCCCCAAGATTGGATGGCACAAGACGGAAGAAACCGGGGACATGACTGGGAAGGATATATCCGCGTTCCGGAAGATGGAACCTATAATTTCACGATTCAGATTGACGACAACGGCTATCTGGAAATCAATGGTGAAAAGGTAGCGGAATTGACTGGCTCACATTCGTCCACATCCGTTTCTGGAAGCAAGGAACTTAAAAAGGGCTTCCACTATGCGAAACTGCATCATGAGAACCTTGCCGTCCCGGAAGAAATTGCTCCTTACCCCAATGCGGAGGAGTTTGTTCCCAAGATGGGAGATTCCGAACTGGAATTTTGGGAAATCGATGCTCCAAAAAATCTTTGGAATATTGCCAATGCACAACGTCTACTGGGATGCTATAATGTAGTGGATTATCCCACCATGACTACAGATGATGTGTGGAACTATATTGGAGGATGGCTGAACGATAGCCACGTTTCGGGAGATGCCAATTACATTAACAGTTGCGCCTTGCGTCTGAGCATTGCTCTTAGTAGTTATGGTATTGACCTTAATGGAGCTCCGGGAGCCAATAATATTGGAGCAAAGGGTAATTCCCAGGCGTTGGGGGGTAAAAAGCACGTTATCATCAGCGCAGCTCAAATGGCGGTTTATCTCCGTATCCTGCTGGGGGCTCCTGATTATCCGGATGATGGAGAAAATGGGTACAACACTCCCCAGGCTGGAGACATTATCGTATTTGGCGATAGTCTGCATGTGGGAATGTGTTCGGGAAATAACATTGGCGTGGGCAGTTTTATTTCCGGCCCCGTGTGGCTGCTCCAAAGATCGACACTGGATGACTAATAACTGATATTAAATAATATATTCATAGGGTGGACATTTTTTGTGTTTGCCCTATTTTTATTGAATATAAACCAAAAAATCAGTATCTAATATATACATATGAAGTATGTTTCTTTTCTTTGCGTTCTGTTTTCAGAATTACTTTCAACCGTAGCCCTTGGAGAGCCAGACCGTTATTCCCATGTTGCTACGCAGGCCGAAGTAGAACAGGATAGTTTTCTCAGGGGTACAGCCCGAAATTTAGAAAAAAGCGATGTGGTCCTGTCTGTTATCATTTACAAAATAGTCTCCACTGACCAGGGAACGACGCACTATGCCCGCGTCGTTCAGTCGCTGCGGGGAGATATTCCTGTAGAAGCTCTGGTCAAGTGGAACGGGCACGCCAATAAGCTTCCCAAGGGAAGCGCTCCTAAAACGGAATTGTATTCCAGTTGTAATCTGAGTTATGTCCTTGCGTCTTCAAAGGAGGTAAAAAAACTGCTGAACACACCGGAAGATTTTACTCCGGCTGACAACATTTATGGACTGGATTCCTACAGCCTAGGCGACCACGTCAGATATTTTCCGATGACGGAGAGCGACCCGGGCCGTGCCATGAAAAAGCTCCTGCATATCGAGCCTGCAAAAATCACCGCCGAATCGGAAGCAGCTCGTTTCAAACCGGAATCCGGCAAGTAACCCGGTTTTATCTCCCTGCTTCGACTTCGTTTGACTCATCCCCGTTCATGAAATATGAACGGGGCTTTTTTGTGGAGGAGGTTCATTCTCCTTTGTTTAGGGGGATGTTATAGAGTACTTCCGCAGCGGCTGTGATGCTGCCTGGCACAGGGGTGAGAATTGGGCATAGATAATTTTTCCTCTGCATCGGTAAATACCCCCGACATCCTCCAGGCTTAATTGAGAAGATTTGCCCGTTTGATTTTGTTCCTGTGAGGAGGGTAAATTCAATCAGTATGATGCTGTTTATTTGCCTTGGCGCAAAATAGGGGAAGTGCAGAGTTATTAATGAGTAAAATTGTTTTATATCAGTAAATAAGTAATCAAAAAGCCGCCCGGAGGCGGCTTGGAAATTGGTCGAGCTGACAGGATTCGAACCTGCGACCTCTTCGTCCCGAACGAAGAGAATTCAGTTTTTGGCTATTGATAGTCAATGGTTGTGTTTCTTGTACCCTTTTCATACCCTTTATTTTCCGCTTGATTATCGTGTCGTTTTAACCTTCCCCTACGTGGTGAATGAGGGGTGAACTACGCGTTAAACGTGTTGATAAGAAACGAGAATTTTTTCAAGGTATCCATGAACTGAATGTTCAGTTCATTCAACAATAAACGATTAGAAAACATAACATTATGGCTATATCAACTAAACCATTTCACCCGCTGGATGCTGAGAACAACCGTCGTTACAAGGTGACGAAAAAAGCCGCCCCCAAGATCGCATGGCACAAGACGGAAGAAACCGGCGCCCATAACTGGGAAGGCTATATCCGCATCGCGGAAGAAGGAGATTATACCTTCTCCGTCACTTTGGATGATAACGGCTACATTGAAATCAACGGCCAGAAGGTCGTGGAAATCACGGGCACGAACTCATCCAAATCCAAGACAGGAGACCCCGTACACCTCAAGAAAGGATTCCACTATACCAAGCTTCAGCACCGGAACGAGGAAGTCCCGGAAGCCATCGCCCCATATCCCAATGCAGAGGAATTCGTTCCCAAGATGGGAGAAACTGATCTGGAACTTTGGGAAATTGATGCTCCCAAGAACCTGATGAAGGCTGCGGATGCTCAGAAGCTGCTGGGACATTACCAAGGGCTGGTGGATTACAAGACGATTCCTTCTGATCAAAGCGATAAGGTCTGGGAGAAGTTCGGAAAGAAGGTTGCTACGGATATGGCAGGAGAACAAACCTGTGCTACGCGCCTGAGCATTGCCCTGAACCGCTACGGATACCGGCTGAACGGGGCCAAGTACCCTAATGGTTCCCAGGCATCCAATAATGTGCTGAACATGGGGGGCGACATCGGCATTCTGAATCCCGGCATGACTCCGGAGAGCGATCCGTCTAGTTTAGGTAAGCATATTATCATCAGCGCCGAGGTCATGGCCGGGCACCTGAACGGCACCATCATGAAGAACATGGGATGCGATGGCTCGGATTACACTTCTCCCGAAGATTACAGTACCCCGCAGCAGGGGGATATTGTGATTTTCGGTGATTCCCTGCATGTGGGGATGTGCCCCGGTGACGATGAGAGTGTGGGATCATTCTTGTCTGGGGGAGTCTGGTTGCTGTACCGAAGCACATTGGACGATAAGGAATAAGCGGGCATCCCGCTTGTTTTCGGGGAGCAGGGCGACCTTCTCCCTTTTTTATTAGCGTGAAGCGGTGAAGAGATGTCTGGAAATGGCGAAACATTCGTTTGCATTTTCTTTATTTATGGGGTAGGTATTTTTTATGTTTCAAAAATTTTTATTGTTTCCTCTTTTAACGGCTTTTTTGTTGTGCGGAGCTTCCGCCCGCTCCGAGGTATTGAAAACGGTAGATATTGCACCAGAATCCTGCGAAGATGTGCTGACCGCTTACTTGAAGCGGGCGGATACTGTGTTGCTGGTATGTGTATATGAAGCGCGATTTTCTCCGAGAGCTGTCGGGAAAGGCGTTCTATGGGACAAGGACTATCAGTGCCGCATTGTCCAGACCTTGCGGGGGAAGGTTCCCATGGGGGGCCTGCTGGTTCTGCACAAGAAGGCGGAGAGTCTACCTGACACCGGAGTAGTGAGGACAGAGGGGGATAATCGTTTTATATCCGCTCTGGTGCCGGGAACGTTGTGGTATGTATTCCTGGATTCGCGTAAGCTGAAGAACTTGGGAAACAACAGTTGTGAATATTCGCTGGATACGATGTGGCTTAATCCTCTCTCCTGGTCTGACCGGGAAGGGCTAGCGGCTTTTAGAAAGCTGGTGCGCGTAGAAGAAGGTCGTATTACTGAAGAATCGGAAGCTGCCCGTTTCCAGCCGGAATCCGGCGAGTAATTCGGTCTTCCCTTCTTGCTTCGACTTAATTTGAATCATCCCCGCTCATGAAATATGAGCGGGGCTTTTTGTGGAGAAGGTTCATTCTCCTGCTTTGGGATTTTGGATGTCGTAGAGTGCTCCTGTGTCGGTATTGATTTTGCATTCCAGAGAGTTGAGGACTTTGGCTCCAAGGGCGTTTTTCCCTCTGAATTTGTAAATGGCTTTTATGTCTGTCCGGCCAGACTCAACTTTTAGAGGTTGCCCTGTAAAAGAGACGAACTCAAACGTGTCAGGGTCATGCATGTTTTCTTTGATGGCAACTTCAATGATCGCAGAATATCCCTTTTGCAGTTTGGCAAAGATGTAATTGGCTTTTTCATCGGGAGTCATTCGTGAAAGCTTTTCTTCAAATGCTTTCTTATCCTCTTCTTTGTTTACACGCTTTTGTTCACATATGGCTTTTGCTTTTTCCTTTTCAGATTCGGTTTGCTTCAAGAGATTTAAGAGTTCTTGCCGCTCCTTTTCTGAAATCTTCAATTCCATAATTTCTTCTCTTGTGTAGATTCCTGATTTTGCCTGTTCCCTTCTGGCTTCCGCTCTGTCCTCTTCTGTGAAATCGAATTGTGACGTATCAGCATGCACGAATTGAACCAATAAAAAAGAAACAAAAATTGCCTTCATAATGGGATAATTTTTCAGAAGGTCAGTAGCATTGCAAGTAAAATGAAAACATGGTTCAGTAAACCGGATATAATTAGAGGGACAGTCTAAAAGACCGTCCCTCTAATCGTTTTTGTAGGGGAAACTACCAGTCCAGCAAGTTAACAATCTTCCCCTTTGGTAGTAGTCGTCTGATGCAGCGGATTGCTGCTCGGAGCATTTCCTTCTCCGATAACGACGGGTGAGATTTCCGTGTTAGATGAATGACTTTTCTTCTTATTTACATGGAGAGACGTAATTTCAGTCCTCATTTCTTCGTTGGTGGCAGCATATTCCACGGCAAGAGAACAATAAGCCGTGACGGTTAGACCAAGCCTGTAAGCTTCTTGATGAACTAGATCCTGAACGTTTGGTTCAAGGGTAATAAACATTTTACCAAGGTCTTCTGTTTGGGGCAAATCTTCAAGATTAGTAATAGATTCTGCACAATAATTCCCCATAAGTTTTCTGATTTCAAGTTCAGCCCATGCGGGAACTGGTTCAGAGCTTGGAGATAGCCATCGATCAATCGTGCGTTTTGGTGTGGATTTATCCGGTGTACGGGGATTTCTGGTTACTGATCCGAGCCATTCTCGATCATGTCCTGTGTCATTCAACCACTTTTTCACCAATTTTTTGAAATCATTCATGCGGTTGATTATGCGCATTTAGTGCGCATGAGCAAGACTATTTTGAAACATTTTTGCGCACTCAATGTGCAAAATAAATTGCAAAATGCTCACCGAGTGCGTAGAGTTCGCGGCATGAGAAAGGAAGTTCCTAAAAAAGATATAGTCCCATACGAAGCAAGCCAGCGAAGCAACGAAGCAAACGCGTTTGTACTTAGCGTCGCCGCCGAAAAAAATATCACTCCACAAGATGCCTTAGCTCTCATTGTGGAAACCGTTGCCCGTGGCAAAAAGAACGTTACCCGGAACATCAACGCCAAAAAGAAGGAGGAGGTAGAAGCATGAGTGATTTTCATTCTTACATGAATGATATTGTGCCCGGGTTTGCTCGCGACGCATACCAGGCTGCAAGCTGGGATCCTGAAAAAAGAGGAGAGGAATTTAGGAAAGCGTATGCTCAAGAAGTCATCAAATTCCGCGATGAATTATATGTGTTGGCTGAAGGGCATCCTGAACGCATGGAAGAAGTAGATGAATTTTTTGAAGAATTCCGTGCCGGTTATCTTGAACGTGCAAACATTTTGTTGAGGGCTATTTCTCGGACTGCATCTTCTGCAGTTGTTGGAAGTGCCAATTTCCCTGTTCGACAGAATGAGAAGCGTCTCCAATCAGAGCAGAAATGGAGAGTCGAATATATCAAATATCCCGTAAATCGAATGGCCTGCTTCAAGCGTCATTGGGGAATACGAAAAAGTACGGCTATTAGGACTGAGGATGACGATGCTGTTATCCGTATGGAGGCAAAAATCAAAAAGATGGAATCCCTCCAGGAACGCATGAAAAGAGTGAATGCCATTATCCGGAAGGCGAAGGGAAATGACAATCAGGCCAGAGAGGAAATCAGCAAGGAATTCCCGAAGTTATCACTCAAGGAAATAACCCTCCTTTTAACGGAAAATCCTAACAGGGGCCAATTTAGGAAGGGGTATCAGGCTTATGAAATGAGCAACAACAACGCCAACATCAAAAGATGCCGGGAACGTCTGGCGAAGTTGAAACGCGCCAAGGAAACCCAAGACCAAAAATTTGCGTGCCTGGATGATATCTCCGTAGAGATATCCCATTCCGAGAATCGGGTGAAAATCTTTTATCCTGATAAACCGGATTTAGAGACACGGCAGAACTTGAAATCTTCCGGATTCCGTTGGGCACCGTCTGAGGGCTGTTGGAAGGGATATGTAAACAGAACCACATTGAACTTTGTGAAACCCATTGTGGCCACTTCTATGGCCTCCAATCCCGCTATTTGATTATGTACGAAGAAACAGACATTTTGACCAGTGCGGATCTTGTGAAAGAATTCCCCAAAACATTCAGAACACAAAATTCCGTCGCTTATATGGTTCGGAAGCAAGGGCTGCCACATCGCCGTTTATCTGCCAGAAAGATTCAGTTTTCCCGAATAGCTATAAAGTCGTGGCTTGCATCAAAGGAATTTGGAAAGACGAAAAGCAAGGCAGCTTCCAAGATTATATTTTAACCATCAAATAATAAAACGATATGAATAACGATTTCGATGAAGAGATGGGGCGAATCTGGCTGAATGAGAAATGGATGAACCACGAACAGGCAACTGATTATTTAGAGAGTTTGCGTGAACAGGTCAGTGATTTGGAAGAAGACCTCTTTGAATGGCCCGGACCTCTTAAAGGATCTTCCAACCCGGACGGTCACCGAGACGAATAGTCTTAATTACAAATCAGTCATGAAGAGAAAATATAAATCTCCCTACAAGGCTCTGAACCCTAAAACTCGGTTTAAGTGCAGTCTTTCCCCACAAAAAACACACGTCAAAATAGATGGATTCTACGGTGAATCCTATTGCGAAGATGACCCCATGAGGCCTGCACGCGGAATTGTCCTAAGCCTGGTTCTCTCTGCGTTGTTGGTGGGAATCGGAACCATTGTTTGGTTCGTTTGGCGAGCAAGTTTTTGACGGTTTATCAAACCGTTCCGCTCTCCACGGATTGGAGAAAGTAATAACAAACAGAAAAACAATACAATGGATAATACCACCATCGAAGAAGAAAAGAATACGCAGAACTGCACGCACAATGAAGCCTGCCGTAACCCTGCTACCTTCGCATCAGCTCCATCCACGATGGAAGAAATCAGCACCGCGCTTGATACTCTTATTGATCTGGTTAAACGTTACAATGGACGCGCTATTTTTGCTGCCTTTTTGGAAGACCCGGAAGAAAGAAAAACTCGCCGTCTATTAGAATCCTCCAGCACCGCTTTTCGGTCTGAGGGAACGAATACCAAAGTTTATGGATGGACAGGAGCCTTTGGCTATTTTCTCAAAGCAAACGAATGCTTTGATTGCAATGTAAACACTATGGGAGAAGGTGTTCGTTTGTTCCTTGAACAACAGCAAAAAGAGAAAATGAAAAAGAGGATGAATCCCATTGCCGCCATGCTTGGAATCGTTGGATGCGAGTGCGAGGAATGCGAAGGATGATTCAGTTGGCAGGGGGGCGGCGGCCACCGATCCCCTGCCTGTTACAACAATCCGTCGAAAGATTATGAGTAACGCAAAACCTTATAAACCAAAATACGAGGACAGACAAGGACAACAGGCCCTTACCCTGTCAACCCCGAAAGAGCTTGCTGGCTTTTTAACCAGGTCAAAAACCTCCATTGCCGCCGCTCTGCCGGCCCATCTCAACCCGGACCGTATGATTCGTCTCGCGGTAACTTGCTTTTCACAAAACCCAGCCTTGCAGCGGTGTTCCGCTGTAAGTATCTTTTCCAGCTTGCTCATTGCCTCCCAGCTTGGGCTTGAGCCGGGAGTAGCCGGGCAGGGATATCTTATCCCCTACAAAGGTAAGTGCACCTTTGTTCCCGGCTGGCAGGGCCTTGTAGGACTGCTCAACAACACGGGCAGGGCTACCGCCTGGACGGGGGTAGTTTACGAGGGCGACCAGTTCCAATTTGAGCTTGGAGCTTATCCTATCCTCCGCCACATCCCCGGCATCAATTACGGGGATGAGGACAAAATGACATGGGCCTATGCCTGCGCCCGGGTTAACGGAGCGGAAACCCCTGTCATTGAGGCATGGCCCATGGAACGCATCTGGCGCCACAGAGACGCACACAACGAGGTCGGAGAAAAGCATTACTCCTACAAAAACCGCGAAATGTACGCCCGCAAGGTGGTTCTGCTGCAAGTTCTCAAATACATGCCGAAAAGTGTGGAAGTGGCAAATGCCATTGAAGTCTCCCATGCCGCGGAAACGGGGCGTGTCGTCAAAATCGACGACGGCGTTGTCATTGACGGCGAAATTGTATCGAAAGATGACCCCGGCATAGATGACTACCCGTTAGACCGTCAAGACCCGACCCCGATGCCGGAACCGGCCCCAGCCTCCGAACCCTCTACCACAAACCTCCTTTAAACGCCATGAGCGAACAACTTGTAATTATCCCCCTGAATGTGAGCGCCAAAGGCGAAGTGCTCTCTTCCAATCTTGCCGAATTCCGCGCCTCCGTCAAAACCGTCCTGGACAGTATCAGCCTCACCCCCGAAACCGATGAAGAATTCGGCCTTGCTGAACAAAACGTCAAAATGCTCAAAGGAGCTGAAGATACTGTCAAGGCGGCCAGGGAAAAAGCCCTGAAGGATGCCGAGAGCCTCCATGAATTCTTTGCCGCGCTGGACGAATCCAGTGAAGAAATCCGGCAAGCCCGGCTCACCCTGGAAAAGAAGATCGCCGGGGAGAAAGAGAAAATCCGCAATAAGCTAATCGATGACGCCCTTGCCCGCCTGGAATGCGCTCCCCATTTGAGGAAGAAATTATTTGGCGGTACAATGGCGGAATCCATCAAGAACAAGCGCACCATTAAAAGCATTGAGGCCGCGCTTGATGCCGCCGTGGCAAAAGCAAACAAAGACATCACAACCAATCGTGAAATCATTTGTGAATTCATTGATTTGTACGGTGATAACCTCGTGTGGGACGAAGACGAACTTGAAACGAAATCCACTATCTATGTTGAGGCTGAGCTGCGTCGCCGTCAGGATGTTGCCAAAGCCGCCGCAGAACGCGCCAGACTGGAGGAAGAGGCCCGAAAGGCACGGGAAGAAGCTCAACGGGCAAAAGCGGAATTGGAAGAACAGGGCAAACCTCCTGTCCCTCCGGCCCCCGCCTCCATCAACATGACCGCGTTTGACCAGGAACCGGTACAGGCTCCTGCAACATTCCCAGCTCCAAAAAGCGAATCAGAAGAATGGAGGCAATTCCAGGAATCCGTTTTTGAAGCCTTTGCAAAACTTAAGGATGCCCGAGAGAAGCTTACTCACCCCGCCAACAAAAGCCGCGTTGCCTATTTTGCTCAAGCCGTCAACGAGGCCTGGAAAGCCTGCATAGCGGAAGGAGGTGAGAAATGAAAATCTGGCCCTCCATGGAACAACGTTCGGAAGCTTGGTTCCGTGCCCGTGCCGGCCGTCTGACAGCCAGCAATTTTCACCGGGTTTTAACTCCCTCGGGAAAAGACTCTTCCCAATGGCGAGAACTTGCCATTGAAATGTGTTGCAGCCGCATCCGTCCTGATGAAATACAGTGGGAAGGAAACCGCCACACGGACCGCGGGGAAGAACTGGAACCGGAAGCGCGGGAAGAATTCAGCCGAATCATGGGGCTGGAAGTGGAACAGGTGGGATTTATCGTCCAAGACAATGAACTGGTGGGCTGCTCCCCTGACGGCATGATCAAGATCAATGGGCAGTACGCGGCGGGTGTGGAGCTGAAATGCCCTCTTTCAAAAAATCACGCGGAATACCTGCTGGACGGCGTATTACCCGGCCAATACAAGGCGCAGGTACACGGTTCCATGATTGTGACTGGATTGCCCTACTGGTACTTCATGAGCTACTGCCGGCGTCTCAAGCCCCTGATTTTACGGGTGGAGAGAGACAGCTATACCGACACGCTACAAGATGCCCTTGAACGGTTTATCATTTATTACGCGGACGTTTATAAGCGCATCATGCCTATCCTTTCCGAAGGGCAGAAGGTCGCATGAGGATGTCATTTGAATTCATAAATTAAACATTAACTAACAATATTATGCAAAAAATAAAAAAAGTCTATCTGGTCCCTTCTATGGGAGAAAATATTCTGGCCTTCACCAATTTTTCCGGGGCCTGGGAAAACGTCTGCCAGCACCCTGACCGACGCGTTTACACGGTCAAGGGGAAACTAGCCGCCCGTTACGCCCCTCTGCAGGTTCGTCCTTCCGTCCTGACGGCGTGCGAGAGTGTTCCAAAAGATCCCCACATGGAGAAGCTGAAAGGAGAGATTGATGCCGTAGCCTGTGCTATCGTGGAATCCTGCAACCTCAAGAAGTACGACAAAATCCGACAGGAAGCCATAGAAGCGTTAGTACCCCTGTCCTTAAGTTTTTCTGTAAAAGTGGATTATCAGAAATTTCGGGCCGATGCCAGCATGAGCGGAAGCATCAAAGTGAAGGGAGAAGGTGTAGCCCTCCTTCCGGATGATTGCCAGCCGGAATTCAATTTTGATGGAGATGAAAATGAGGAAGGAGGCGAAATATGAAGATTTTCCTCCCCATCGTCCCACCGAAGACAACACACCATTCAAAGAAGATTGTCCGCATAGGAAAGTTTCACAAACTTGCCGACAAGCCGGAGTTGACGGAGGTCATTAGTGACTATATGTCTCTATTACAGCCCTATGCCCCCCCTCGTCCCCTCTCCGGACCAATCATTCTGAACCTGGAATTTGTATTTCCCTGGCGAAAGTCGGAACCGAAGCGGAACCGCATTTTAGGAAAGATCCCGATGACATCCAAACCGGACAGGGACAACATGGAAAAGACTCTCAACGATGTGATGACCAAGCTTGGCTTTTGGACGGACGATGCACAAATCTTTGATGGTCGAACATCCAAATATTGGGGCGATAACGTCGGAATAACCATCGAATTTGCAGAATGGAGACCAACCAAATGAAGACCATACCGCGAGAATTCAACAAGCATGGCTATTCTTACACGCTTGTCACACGTATCGGAGATATTGCCATTTACAGTCAGGAAAAGGAATCACACCGGAATTTTGAGGTCATGGTTATTCGGAAGCGCAAATCTGACAATGACTTTGCAGGAACAAAGGCTGGTGATGAATACATGCCAAGTCCTGAAGAGTGGGGAATTTATGGATGGACATTGACCACATACGAGGAAGCCATTCGGAAAGCGAAAACATGGTTACAAAAAGGAGTTCCCGACTATGAAAGCAGATGAAGAAGACAAGCTGTTTCATACTGACGGCGCTTGGTGGACTTTTTTGAAATCCGGGAAGTGGAATGGAGAAAACGACTACACCCTTTTTGTGGAATATACATGGAGATACCTTGAGATGCAAAGAATGGGGAACTTGGAAAACTCCATCTTTAATTATTGCCGAACAAGAAGAAAAGTTCAGGCAAAAGTGGGAAGCCATTATTGACTTCTTTAAATTTCAACAAGAACAATTCTCTTCCAATGTGGGAGAATTGAAACAAATGGAACTTCAATTTAACTAAAATGAAAGATATTAAATGCCCGCTGTGCAAAGAAAAATTAGAGCAATTTAACGTATTGCGAGATGGAACACTCGTGGAAGTTGGTTGCCACAAATGCAAATGGTCAACACATCCAAATTCCCCGGAAGAAGCCTGGAAGGAAGTTGAAGAATTTATATCCCTGTTCCCACCATTTATGCGAGTAAATCAGGGAGACAATATCAAACTGGATTTTGATGATGATATTTTAACCGTCATTGGTAAAGATACCGACCGCTGTAAAATCTATCTTGAGGATTGCAAGGGAAATACAGAGATAGCCACGCCGGATGACGTGGATCAATGGCCGTGGGAGATTGAGCAGAAAGGAGGCCGGCAATGATTAACATCCTCCTATCCGTCAGGCGGCCTTTCTCCGAGAAAATTTTGTCCGGGGAAAAGAGATGGGAGTTGCGGAAAAACGTACCGCGCTTAAAAAAAGGCGACTCCGTAACGCTGTGGCTCTACGAGTCCGGGAAAGACGGAAAACGGGCCATCATCGGCAAGTGCCGGATGGTTTCCTATGTGTACATGCGCCACATGCCATTCGGGAAAGCTCTTGGATTATTCATCAAAGATGCTTGCGTCTCTAAAACTCGCCTGCGGACCTATCTCCCCTGCTACGCCTGGGGAGTCCAGGACCCCGTGAGGCTCCCCGCCGCCGTGCCCCTGTCTGATATTGGACTGACCCGGCCGCCGCAGAGCTGGCAGTATATCACGAACGAGCAAGCGGCGATACTGGAAAGGAGGCTCGCATGAAAATGACGCCTGAACAGAAAGCGTTTTACGAATGCGGAAAATCCGTGGAGTCCGTCAGGGAAACCATTCAGAAAATCCGGCAACACGCCATTCATGAATTTGGAGAGCCATATTACCTTTTGATGCCCTCTGAAAAAAGGATCTTAAGAATGGCAACGGACCTTGCCGGGAAAATCCATACCGTCCGCCAGAAACGGGCCGCGTGCCGGGCGTGGGTGCATCCTATGCGACGGAGATGTTCGAATTGTGAGCACGACCCAAAACAGTACAAGTGCTGTGTAGGGTGCGCCGCTATGGGATGGCCTGTTTACTGGGAGCCGAGAAAGGAGGATGAGTGAAAGTCTGTGTGAATTACAGTGGTGGCCTTATGTCTTGGGGTGCAGCCAAGTTAGCCGTTGATCAGTATGGGCCGGACGAAGTAGATTTAGTCTTCGCCGACACCGGGATCGAAGATGAAGATAATTACCGCTTTATCGTCCAAGGTGCGGGTGCCTTGGGATGCCAGCTTCACATTGTCCGTATGCGCGGCCATAAAGGAGCGAAAAATCCGGATGCTTATATTACTCCGTGGGAACTGTGTACTGGGCAGGATGGTTCAGGCGGAGAGGGCATGATGGCAAATTCCCGCGTGGGATTTTGCTCAATATTGCTCAAACGTAAACCGCTAGACACATGGATGCGTAAGCATTGCACACCAGAAACTCGTATCGTTATTGGGTTTAACATTGAAGAAATAGAACGGTGTGAAAGGCTCCGAAAAAACAAACCGGAATGGAACTGGTGGTTTCCACTGGCTGAAAAACCTTATTCCTACTGCGAGATTAAAAGCTGGTTGGAAGGATACAATGTCAGGCTTCCAAGGTTATACGACATGGGTTTTAACCATGCAAATTGCGGCGGTTTTTGTTTCAAAGCGGGTATTGGTCATTTTGTAAATCTTTTGGAAAAGATGCCGGAGAGGTTTGCCTTCCATGAAAGGATGGAACAACGATTTCGAGATTCAACCGGGAAACATAATACCATTTTAAGGAGAACTGTTAACGGGGAAAAGATATTTTATCCTCTATCTCAACTCCGCCAAGACTACCTTCAAGGTTTGGTGAGACCCTCCGATTTTCGAATGCCGTGTGAGTGTGGAGTCATGTGGGAACAGCCAGAATTTAACCTGATGAATGGAAAGGAGGAGGGGGAATGAACACTAGAGCACCACGGAAAAGGGCTCTTGCTCGATACCTTGGAGGGAAGAATAGAATCGCCCCCTGGATTATCAGCTTTTTCCCGCATCACAAAATTTATGTTGAACCGTTCGGCGGTTCCGGAGCGGTCCTGCTCAACAAGCAGCCCGCCTGGCTGGATGTTTATAACGATCTCTATGACCGGATTGTGAACTTTTTTGAAGTGCTACGTGATCCGGAAAAATCTGAACAGCTGGCCCGGCTTGTCGAATTGACGCCCTACGCCCAGGAAGCCTATGCCCGGTCATTTGAAATCGCTGAAGACCCCGTGGAAGATGCTCTCCGCTTTGCCGTCAACTCTATGATGAGCTACGGCGGGGGAATCTATAAACCAGGTTTCAAGCGCGACGGCATATTAAGAACTACGCCTTACCCGAAAACGTGGCGGGAATATCCGGACGTTGTGAGGGAGTGCGCAGCCGAACTACGGAACCGGAATATCGAGATCAACAACATGGACGCCCTGCAGGTCATGGCCCGGTACGATACGCCGGACACGCTGCATTACGTGGATCCTCCCTATGTGCAATCTACCCGCGGCAACCGCGCGAGGTACGCGCACGAGTACGACCAGCAAGACCATGAGCGGCTCCTTGCTTTCCTCCAGACCTTGAAAGGCAAGGTTGTCCTGTCCGGTTATGATTCCGAGCTTTATTCCCGGCATCTGGACGGGTGGCGAAAGGAATGCAAGGTCTCCCACGACACGCAGGGCGGCAAAAAAATTGAATGCCTGTGGATGAACTACAACCCCCAACTGACGCTTTTTTGATTATGGCAAATAAATCTACAGGAGCTTTAAAATATTATGCAATAGACGTTAACATGCGGTCTGCTCTTGCTGAACACGGCGAGGCTTGTGTAGGACGTTGCGCGTTGCTTTGCCTCTATTGTGCAGAGCAGGTCAATGGGGGGATTATTCTGGATTGTGGGACATGGAATGCCCGGCAATGGATGATCCGTGTCGGATTGGAGGGTAGGCCAGAAGATGTACCAGGGCTTTACCATTGGGAAGGAGACAACCTCGTGGTAGAAACCTACAACAAGGAAGCTGAAGAGAAAGCCTTGAACCAGCGGCGCGGCGGAAGGAAGGCCGCAGAAGCCCGGTGGGGTAAGAAAGAAGATGAAAGCTGTACTACGGAATGCAATGACCTTTCTAATACAGAGAGTAATGCAAAACGCATACCAGAACGCAATGCAGATAGTAATGCGGACTGCATTACACCCGGCAATGCTAAGGAAAGGAAAGGAGAGGAAAGGAATATAGGGAGAGAAACTACTACGGTGGACAGTACACCGTGGGAAGATGTTCCTCCACCGCCTCCTGCCTTTTCCTCTCCCTCGCGGCCTCGGATTGCTGACAATCATCCTGCAGCAGATCCCAGGGCATGGCAGTTCATTGTGGCATGTTTACAGGTCAATCCTGTGTGGAGCAAGACGATGCCAACTGCCCAAGAACAGGGGATAGCTCTGGAAGCCTGGGAAAGCTGCAAGGGAAGTGTGACCCCCAAAGATATTCGGCTTTTGCAAGCTTACTATGCTTCGGACCTAGACTCCGACAGGAAAGGAAAACCGTTTTGGAGGCCCGATTCCAGAAGCAGATTTTGGGAGAAGTTCAACGATGTGCTTACACACGCCACACGATGGGCAAAGGAAACACGTTGGAAGCCCAAGACACAACAGGCCACAAAGTCAAAGGATGAACCCACGGATGCCGTCAGCGCAGAAAATAGCTTATCCATTGAAGAAGCTTTGAAAGCTCTGCATGACCCAAATTGGAACCCCAACGAAAATATGCATGAAAAGAAGTAAAAGCCTTATCAACGAACGAATTAACATGGCTCTGTTTTACATGGAGCAAGGAAGCTCCAAGCAAGATGCCTGTTTGGCTGCGGGAATCACGGCAGAAAACCTTGCCTATTACACTCGCCGGGACCCTGTATTGAAGAGGAAGGTTGACCTGGCAATGTCCAAGGGAGGATTTAGAGCTTCAAATGGTTCCTTTTTTACACGTAAGCCCCCTCCTGGACGTAAAAAGAATGTCAGTTTATCCGAGATACAGCGGAAATGTGACGAAAGGTTGTCAGATGAATAATGAAACGCCGTCCCGTAAAAAGGACGGCGTTTCTCTTGACTTCGTGGAATGCTTGAGGTAACTACTCCGCAGAACGGTTTAGTCGCCGTTTTGTGTGTGGCGGCTTCCGGGGGCAGTTTGCTGCCGGGAGCCGTCATTGCACATCATTTGGCATGGGCCTGCTGAACCTCCTTTGTGGGAGTGTCACCATTCAGGCAGTCAATCCATTCACTTTCTTTGCCGGCTCGTTTAAAAGCCCGCACCGTTTCCTTGTTTGAGTCGGCAATGATGATTGTTTCAATCCATTCTCCCTTCTCTACGCAGTGATCTCGTGCCGATGCAATAGCATTTTCAATGGAGGTTGCCGCGGAGGTTGAGCTGTTGCCGTTGTTGCTTGTCGCAATCCACCTGTATTCGTTGTTCATTGTTTAGTCGTGTTTTGTGTTAATGCCGGAATTTCATATCCGGCATTGAAAGTATGTTTAACCTGATAATGGACAACAAGCATTTTCTTCAAAATTCGTCATATTTATTCAAAAGATAATTCCTGATAATTTTTTGATTGCGCTCTATAGTCAGTTTCCTTTCAACATAAGTATGAAACGTCTTGATGTTGAAGAAAAAGCCAGGGTTATTTTATCAGGAGTGCCGGTATTCTGTCGCTACGATGAAATACGTAAAGTAGCTGACTTGAAGGAAAATCCGGATAATCCGAACCGTCATCCTGATACGCAGATTGAACGACTGGCTGAAGTTATCAGGCTGGCCGGATGGAGAGCTCCTATTACTGTTTCTGACCTTTCCGGTATGATCGTCAAGGGGCATGGCCGCTTGGCGGCGGCCAAACTGGCCGGATTGGAAGAAGTGCCTGTAGAGATGCAGCACTACGAAACGCCAGAACATGAACGAGCCGATTTGATTGCCGACAACCATATCGCAGAATTGGCTGACTTGGATGATGACGCCTTGAAGCTTCTCATACGGCAAATGTCTGAATCAGGTGAATTCCCTCTTACGTTGACTGGTTTTTCCGACCGTGAAATTGATGATATGTTAAATGAGATCCCAGAGGACATTCCAGAAGATTTGAACCTTGAGCGTGATGAAGCCGGTTCCACATCTCAGAACTTTGTCAAGTTTGGAACAATCAAAATTATCTTGAGCGAAGAAGAGGCCAGACGCTTCAAGGAATTCTATGATCGTTACCTCAATGATAACGGTAATGTGATGGGGATATTCACAGAATTGTTGAACAAGGGAGACAAACGATATGCGAATTGAGTTCATTGAACGCTATCCTATTGCGGCCTTGACTCCGGCTGATTACAACCCCCGGAAACTGGCAGAAGATAAATTCCTGAAATTGCAAGAGAGTATCCGGAGATTCGGAGTCATCAAACCTGTCATTGTGAATGGAGATAACGGTATTTTGACTGCCGGACACCAGCGTACACGTGCCATGATAGCCCTGGGCATGACGCATTGTCCCGCGGTCAGAATCAACGGTATTACCCAGGTTGATGAAATCAGGTTCAACCTGTTCCACAACAGCGTAGAAACCAATAAGAGCAAAGCTCGCGTGTGCGGAAACCTTTCTGCAGGACAATACCATATTGTGCAGCCAGACCACCTTTCCTACGAAAAAAATGATAATGCGACCATTGTTTTTGAAATGGGCCGCCTTATCATGAAATATGGGGAATGGGGTTCCATCGTGTGCAATACACGGGGGGATGTGCTGCTGAATAGTGACTATGCCGTTGCCTCCAAGCAACTGAAACGTGAGGTCATTTGCTACGTGATCCGTGATGAAGACGAACAGGACATGCTTGAACTGCTGGGAATTGAATACGGACAGTATTACTATGATTCCCTTGGCGTAAAATCCTACAACCAGCTTCTGTGCCAGATGCACCGTCTCAACGGAGGCGGGAAACGTGACCTAAAATCGACAACATACGAACGATATGTGATTCCCAGGTTGCGTAAGGACATGCGGATTATTGATTTTGGGGCGGGCCGTTGTGCGTATGCTCAGATTTTGGCAGGAAAGGGATATCACATTTTACCTTATGAGCCACACTTCCAGAGGGAGGAAAAGCTTGATGTTCGTGAAGTAGTCCGTCAAATACGCCTCATTGAACGAGACATTGCCAGATCCGGACTATTTAATCTGGTCGTTTTGGATAGTGTTCTCAATTCAGTCGTCAATTCCAAGTTTGAGCATTACGTCTTGACTGCCTGTAATGCCCTGGCTTCCAAGAATGGCATGTTGATACTCGGCACGCGCAATAAAGGGTTTCTGGATAAGGCTTTAGACTACAAATACACGAACGCCCCAAGCCGGAACATTGAATTTCTTGATAAAGAAAACTTCTCTGCCACCTTCCGGGCCGGGGTATGGACCATTCAGCATTTCCACACCCACGCAACATTGAGGAAATTGCTTGAGGAATACTTTTACGACGTGGAAATCATTGGTGTAAGGTCTGCATCTCAGATTTATGCAATAGCCAAACGTCCTCGTAAGCTTGACGATGACAGAGTAAGGGAAGCTCTGGAAATTGAGTTCAACATGGAGTACCCGGGGGAATATCGCCATAACCAGCATAGGGGGCTGGTGGAGCTTATCATGACCCGTTTGAAAGGAGAGAGATAACATGAGAGCATTGGATTTTGGATTTGGATTGCTGAAAAACGTTTGGTCCATCAGGCCGGGGCAGAAAGCCCCTTTACTGGATATTCTCATTCTCGTCGCCATTCAGAAGGGGTGTGTAACCAGAAAGGCTATTCTGTCAGATGTGCCGGTCAATGAAGGATCATTCTTCGGTTCCATCCGTTCCCTGTTGAGAAATGGCTTTATCACCCGCAAGGAAGATGGACGGCATCACGTCAATTACAGATTGACTCCGAAAGGGGAATCCCTGATTGCAAAACTCTATACCGTTACCAAATAATGGAAATCAAGATAGATGCCAGCGATTTATTGAACCAGCTTGATATGCTGGATGAGCGGGCACGTAAGGTCGATGACCTGACGGTAAGGGACATGAAACGTCGCGTGCCCGGCGCCGTCTCTGCTGCTACTGCCAGTGTGTACAGAATCAAAAAGAGTGAAGTGGCGTCATGCTCAGCCTACGCTTACGATTACACAGGGAGAGGGAGAAATGCCGGAAAGGCCCATGTTCGTACCAGTTTCCAGGGCACGACGATAGCCTCCTTTGCTGTAGTGTTCAAAGGCAGGAAGCATGCAGAGTGGAAGACTACCCCCAAGAGACGGCCCAGGACAAAGATAACGGTCCGTAAGAACGGAGTACGGCGTAGAGTACCCAAGCCCTACAAGGTGACGGTTGAAACGTTCAGAGGAAAGCCAGCGGTCATCAAGGGTAAAAACGGGAACAGAGTATTTGTTGTGGATGGCAGGAATCGGGCATTCGTAGTTGGTAAGAGCAACCGCCCGATGGTTCATGCATCCACGTCCGTTCCTCAGGCCATTACAAACAAGAAGGTCAAGGCTATATGGATGCCCAAGCTCAATCGAGACTTGGAGAGCCGGTTTTACCACCATTTCAACAGATTGATGCGGTGATGGGAATCGGAATGGTCAAGGGGCGGCGGCCGAGGGGCCAAGGTACTGTCCGGCAGCGTTGCTCCATGCGCTGGGCTCCACCCCAAATAAGGCGCATTTTTCAATTTTTTTTTCGTCGTTTGGTTCACCCCCCCATGCGTCGATTTTCGGAAGAGAGGGAAAAAGCACGAAATGCTGTTGAAACGGCATGAAACCGCTACAAAAGAGCATGAAAGAAGAGGCCACTAAATCCGAAGAAGCCGGGAAGGGTTACATTACGGCTGAGAAGCTTGCCAAGCTTCTTGACCTTTCCGTCCGCCGTGTTCAGGCATTGCGAGCGGACGGGGCATTTGTGACCGAGGACACACCCATGGGAAAACGATATGTGTTCGGAGCATCCCTCGTTTCCTACATCAAGTACCTGCAGAACCGCCAAGAGACTTCTTCTCTGGAACGGCAGCGCCTTGAGGCGGAAGTCCGATGCAAGAAGGCCAAGGCGCGGATTGAGGAAATCAAGCTGGCCCTATTGCGTGGCGAAGTTCACAAGGCCGAACATGTTCGCACTCTCATGAATGGAATGGTCCAGGAAACGAAGGCTGCCTTCATGGCTATTCCTGGGCGCTGCGCGGTGGATTGCGCCGGAGCCTCACCGAATGAGGCAGCGATTATTCTGCGAAAAGCCATTTTCGGGGTATTTGAAGAGCTGGCTGCCCATACGTATGACCCCTCACGATTTTCAGACCTCATGAAAGAAGACGGAGACCAGATGTCCAACGGAGACGAAGAGGAGGAAGAATCATGAATTCCCGGGAGAAAAGACATCTTGCAGATCTATACAATGAAGCGGTGAGTCTGTGGCTGCCCCCGGAGGATCTCTCCGTTGACCAGTGGGCGGACAAGTACCGCCGTCTGGCTGGTGGATTATCTGCAGAAGCCGGTCAATGGAGGACGGACCGAACCCCCTACATGCGGGAACCGATGTGTGCCTTTTCAGATCCGAACATCGAGGAAATCGTTTTTGTGGCTCCTTCCCAGGTGGGGAAGTCGGAATTGGAATTGAATATCATTGCCTACATTATTGACCAGGACCCGGGAACCATTCTATACGTCCAACCGAGAAAGGAAGATGCCATGTCGTTTTCTCGTCTCCGCGTGGCTCCCATGCTGAAAGCATGCGATAAGATTCGTGATAAAGTGCGTGACGTGGAGAAGAAGGGGCGGGGAGCAACTTCCACCGTTTTGCAAAAGTCCTTTCCGGGAGGTATGCTGACCCTCGTTGGCTCCAATAGTGCGAGCGATTTGTCTTCTCAGCCGGTGCGCTACGTCATCGGTGACGAGCTTGACCGCTTTGCAACAAGCGCCGGCAGAGACGGGGAACCTTGGGAATTGGCAAAACGCCGTCAGAATACCTTTTACAACCGAAAGCGCGTTGCCGTTTCTACTCCCACAATCAAGGGGGCGTCTCAAATTGAATTCCTCTATACGCAGGGCACACGCGAACGGTGGAAGACGCGCTGCCCACGGTGCGGAGAATATCATGAGGTGCGCTTTGATGATATCCAGTTCAAGGCCAAACCGAAACGGATAGCAGGGAAGGAATCGTGGTATGTTGACGTTACTGGATGGAAATGCCCCGGATGCGGGGAAGTCAGCGAAGAACAGGAGGTCAAAAAATCAGATTCCCGCTGGGAAGCGGAGAATCCCGATGCCATTCGGAATAACCGTTGCCGGTCATTCTGGCTCGGAGGCTTTGCTTCACCTTGGCGCCCGTGGAAAGATATCATCCAGAATTTTTGCAAGGCAAAGAAAGATCCGGAACGGCTCAAAGTGTGGAAGAATACCGATGTGGGTGATTTGTGGGAAGAGAGGAATACCGTCGCCGATGAAACTGAATTACTGAAACGGGCAGAGAAGTATCCGGAGAATGCAGACTTGCCGGGGGAACCTGGTTGCGGCCCCCTGATTTTGACGTGCGGCGTGGACTTCCAGCATAAATATGCCCAATATGAAATTGTTGGGTGGGGACACTATTATGAGAGCTGGGGGGTACAGTCCGGATATATTACCGGGTCTCCGGATTCAGACGAGGTGTGGAAACAGTTGGACAGTCTCATTTCCCGTCCCTACAAGTTTGCCAACGGCAGAGCTTTGCGGGTTGTCATGACTTTTGCCGACTCCGGCGACGGCAAATTCACGAATGAAATTGCACGGAGGTGCAAGGAAAGGCAAAAGGCCAATGTGTTTGCCGTAAAAGGATGGGGTACTCATGGGCGTCCCTTTATCACACCTCCGAACCGTGTACCGATTGCGGGCAACAAGAATAACACCTACATTCTTTATAATCTCGGGGTGAACGCCGGCAAATCCGCGATTATGTCTGCCGTCCAGGTTCAGGCTCCGGGGCCAAATTACATGCACTTCCCCGACGAGTCGAGAGGGTACGACATGGCCTATTTTACCGGGTTATTGTCAGAAGTGGAAGTGGTAGAGGGAAATGTGATGAAATGGGTAAAACTTCCCGGACATGAAAGAAACGAGGCTCTTGACTGCCGGAATTACGCACGGGCAGCGGTGAAGGTCATCAACCCGGATTTTGATGCATGGGAACGAGCGCTTCGGGATGCTCCGTCCAAGACTGCCAAGGTTTCTACTCCACGCCGTCCGCGGCGTTCATCTTTCAAAGACCGGCTTTTTGACTGAGCCATATACACGTTGTTGTATTTTCCGGCGCCATCATGATTGCCGTAACGATGGCAACCACGCGCACCAGCAAACTCCGGGAACGCCTTGTTGAGTTGAATGAGGACAAGAGCGCCGTCAAACAGGCGATCAGAAATGTTTTGTCCGGCAAGGCGCAGAGCTACGGAATCGGTACACGCAACAAGGCTGCGTATAATATGTCCCTTGGGGAATTGAGGGTTTACCTCCGTGAAATTGAAACGGAGATAAGAGAGATTGAGCGTGAACTTTCCGGGGGTGGACGCAGATGCATTGCCTTTTTTGTCCCGAAAGATTGTTGAACATATGGGAAAGAAATATACAGCGAAGGTTCGGAAGCAGTTCAGGAATTACGGCTATGGAGATGCCGGAGCTTCCAAGACGCGCCGCGCCTTCAAGAAATACCACGCTGTTTCCGGCTCTCCCAAACAGGATATTGACCGTCACAATTCCGTTCTCCGCAGCCGGGCGCGCTCCCTTTACATGTCGGCGCCACTGGCGACTTCCGCCATCAAGACCTTGAGGACGGCTATTGTCGGGCCGGGGCTTTACCTGCATGCACAGGTGGACGGCAAGATGCTTGGCATTTCAGAAGATGAATCCAAGAAGCTGAACAAGCTTCTGGAAATGGAGTTTGAGTTGTGGGCGGCTGACCGCAGGTCTGCCTCCGTTTCCGGGTTAAGCGATTTTTACGAACAGCAGCAAATTGCCCTGATGGCCTGGAAGACATCTGGAGATACTTTCGCCCTGTTTGATGTAGGTGAGACTGATATTCTGCATCCCTACAGCTTGCGCCTGCGGCTGATTGAAGCCGACCGTGTTTGCACTCCGAGTACCACCAATGTATCCCCACTATCTACCTATGGGAAGAATACCGATACCGGTAATAATATTTATGATGGGGTTGAGGTAAATGAGAAGGGGCGTGTAGTCGCATATCATATTCGCAATACTTTTCCGGGTGAATTGTCAACTGAAACAGTAAAATGGGCCAGAGTTGAGGCAATCGGTAAAAGAACCGGAATGCCGAATATTCTCCACATCATGGATGCCGAACGTCCTGAACAGTACCGTGGTGTTACCAGTCTTGCGCCATGCATTGAGAATATCATGCAGTTGGGACGTTACCTGAACAGCGAAGAAGCCGCCGCCCTCCTGCAAACCTGCTTTACCATTTACGTTACAACAGAAACGGATGGTGACGGACCTGCCCTGAAACCTCAAGGTCTGTCTTCCGATGCCGACGAAGAGGGGGGCGATGAAGATGACCGGAATCCTGAGGATTATGAGATGTCTCCCGGTGGTGTAGCCTTCCTGCGTCCGGGAGAAGATATCAAGAGCGTTGACCCCAAGCATCCCACGAATAGCTTTGACGGCTTTGTCAGGGCTGTTGCTACACAGATTGGCGCCGCTATGGAGGTTCCGGTTGACGTGTTGCTCAAGAGCTATAATACGTCTTATAGCGCGGCCCGTGCTGCATTGCAGGATTTTTGGAAGAAGGTTGTGATTGACCGGATAGAGTTTGCTTCCACCTTTTGCAAACCCGTTTATGAGGCATGGTTCTGTGAAGCTGTTGCCCGCGGGCGCATTTCCGCTCCCGGCTTTTTTACCGATCCTCTGAAACGCGCCGCCTATCTGGCTCATGAGTGGAATGGCCCGTCGATGCCTCACCTTGACCCGGTGAAGGAGGCTACCGCCATGGAGATCATGGTACGGAATGGCTGGAAGACGAATACCCAGGCAACAACGGAGCTGAACGGCGGAGATTTCAACAAGAATGTGGAACAACTTCTTCAGGAAATGGACCAATTCGCGCCCCTGCTTGTGATGATTTCCGAGGCAGTTTCTATCAGAAAGAGCTTGTCATCAGACAGCAGCAAGAAAGATACCGAACAACAACAAGAAAATGAATACACCACCTAAATTCTGGAACGTGGTTGCGGATGAAAGTTCCGATACCGCGGAGATCGTGCTTTACGGCGATATTGTTTCCCAGCAGCCCGTGGACTTCTGGACCGGACAGGCTATTGAAGGGAATTATATCACCCCGGAAGGCTTTCTGGACGATTTGTCCAAATGCAAGGGAAAGAACAATCTGACTATACGCCTCAACAGTTGCGGCGGGGATCTGTTTACCGGCATTGCCATTCACAATGCCCTGAAAGGGTTCAACGGCAAAAAGACGGTCATTGTGGAAGGGATTGCCGCTTCGGCCGCCTCCGTCATTGCCTGTGCAGGTGACGAGGTTCAGGTTTATCCCGGCAGCATCACCATGATTCACGGCGTTTCTACGTTTGTGTTTGATGCCCTGAATCTGTCCGACATGAAGAAGATGGTCAAGGCCATGGATTCCATGGAAAATGCCATTGCCGCCATTTACTCCGCCAAGACCGGAAAGGAAGTAGGAGAGCTCCGCAATCTGATTACGCGTGAGACCTGGATGACCGGCCAGGAAGCCATTGACAACGGATTTGCGGATACTCTTATCGACGGAGAAGTGGCGAACAAGCTGCAGCTCGTCGCCTCCGCTTCCGGAAAGTTTGTCTTGCAAGCCGGTGGGCATGTTCTGTCTTCCGATTTTCGGGCAGCCATACCGGATCGGTTCCATGTCGCCGTCATCAATTCCGTTCAATCGGAACAGACTGCCGAAGGAGATTCTTCCGAGGATGACCTTCAGGCAAAGTTGCTGCAGGCCGAGCAGGAACTTGCCGCTGCGAAATCCGAATTGGCTGCCCTGCAGGAGAAGATGGCAACCAGTCAGGAGCCGGACGCCAAGGCAAAGGAGGAAATTATTGCTCAGGCCATTGCTGAGGAACGCAAGCGCCTTTCCGACATTGAGGCCATTGCCAACGGTATTGACCCGGAACTTGTTCAGGATGCCAAGTTCGGAGAAACGCCTATGACCGCTCAGGAACTGGCATTCAGAGCCATGAGCTCCGGCAAGTTTTCCGGCGCCAACTTCCTCAATTCCCGCGCTGCGGATTTGCAGGATAGCAATACTGGAAGAGTAACCATTGCTCCCACAGGAAACGAGGTCGGAGGTAATTATACTTCCAGGCTGGCAGAGGCCATCAAAGCCGCCAACGAATCTACCAAAACCAAAAAATAAACCATAGAAAAACCATTAGTATGGACCCAAATGCAGTAACCACCATTGATCTCACAGATCCGCAGACCTTGATCGCCATGGTCCGCGGGTTGGAACCGGCGCCGAGCTTCCTGCTCGATACCTATTTCCCCTGTGACCCAGGCACAGATATTTTCCACAGTGACAAAGTGCTTGTGGACTATGATACCCAAAACAAAAAGCTGGCTCCTTTTATCAAGGTAGGCAGCGTCAATAGTGACCGGGATACGTTTTACACGGATGAATTTTCCCCGGCCCGTATCGCTCCTTCCCGGTTGTTGTCTGTCGATGACCTGAAGAAGAGAGGGTTCGGAGAATCCCTCTTTTCCGGTATGGAGCCAGACCAGCGCGAAGCGGCTATTGCCGGACGTGATTTCATCGACCTTAAAGACCGCATCCGCCGCAGAAAAGAGAAGATGGCCGCAGATTGCCTGACGGCGGACGGCTACGAATGCCAGTATATTGACAAAGACGGGAAGCCCACGGAGAAGAAGACTGTGGCATTCCACGGAGATGTCAATGACTGCCTTTATACGCCAGGCAAACTATGGGATGCCGCTGACGCCAACCTTTTTGGTGACTTGAAAGCCATGAGCCGCGTGCTGACGTCCAAGGGCTGTGCCGCCGCTGACGTGATCGCCGGCGCGGATGCGGCCGAACTGATTCAGTCCAATTCCTACATTCAAAAACTGTTCGACAACCGCAGATTTGAAATGGGTAAAATTGAGCCGAAGCTTCAGGAGTCCGGCGCTCTCGTGTTGGGATTCATGAACGTGGACGGCGTTCTTCTGCGCGTTATCCAGTACATGAAGGAATACGAAGACGAGGATGGAACCATGACTCCCTTCATCGCCCCAAGCAAAGTCATCATGACTGCACCCAATGCCGGAAAGACCCTGTATGCCTCCGTCACTCAAATGGATGAGCCGGGCGGTCCGTTCAACACCTACGCTGAAAAGTACGTTCCGAAGTATATTTCCAACCATGAAGACGATATTCGGAAGTTCATCCTGTCCAGCCGTCCGCTTCTTGTTCCCAAGAAGAAGGGATGCTGGGTGTGTGCCGACGTGCTGACGGCCTCCGCAGGTGCATAAGTCTCACAAATATTACCGGAAAGGAATAACGCTTATGTTTATTATCAAGGTAAAAAGTAATTATGGGCAACACGAGGGAGGACGTGTCATTCTCCGGCGCCCGCAGGATCCTCCCTTTGAAATTGATCCTGACAAAGGGCAGGAATTGATTGACCGCGGCATTGCCGTATTGGTGTCTTCCTCATCTTTTGAAGATGAGGAAGAGCAGAAGCCGGATTTGCGTAAGCTGAAAGTGGCCGAGTTGCGTGAGCTGGCCACCAAGAGCGGCATTGAAAATGTGGAAACCATGAGGAAGGATGATCTGATTGCCGCGCTGGAAGCATTGGAAGCAGACATTCCGACCGTCAATCCCGAACACGGCATCGAATGAGCCTGAAAGCCGACATGAATGCCGATATCTCCGAAGTCTTCCTGAATCTGGAAGACTTCGGGGAACGGCATGTCGTGGATGGGAAAGAGATCATTGCCGTTTTCTATGATGAAGAGCTTATCCCGGGAAACCAGGATTACGGCCTTACCGTCAAAAAGCGGACATTGCAGGCGGCCACGGCAGACATGCCACAGCCGCAGGAAGCAGGATCAACGCTTGAAGTTGACGACCGGGTGTACCTGGTCGCGGCATGGCGTGAAGAACTTGGGATGTCCGTGGTTTCACTCACGGAAAATATCTGACGATTATGACAACACAAAAAGCTCTCGATGACATTGCACAATGGCTACGTGACAACGTGGTCAATGATCTTGAGTTCAAGGTTCCCCCGGAACTCAAGTCAAGCAATGCGGCCAAGTATGCCTACAATATGGGGCATCCGACCGTTTTCACGATTTTCACTCCGCCTGATTCTTCCAAATCCGAGAAGGAAGATTACAAGGCACCGAGTATTATCGTGCAGCTTATCGAGGGAGAACATGATGTCGTAAAAAGGTCCGGGTCTCTGGATGTTCGCCTGATTCTGCAGGTGTGGAATCCCGGCCAACACACGCCGGGCAAGTTCACGCCAAACGCCGAGGGATGGCGGGACCTTGTGTCTTTCATTGACCTGACGAGGGATCGCCTTGAAAGAGCCGTCATCATCAACGGCCACCGTATCAGGACGGATACCCTGACTTTTGGACCCATGCATGAAAACAGGGTACTGATAGACCATTATCCGTTCTTTGTGGGGCACATTTCTTTTTCCATCGACTTTCACAGTTCCTCTTCTGATTTTTTAACAAACTTATCATTATAATATTATGGCTACTACATACCTACATGGCGCGTATGGAGGCATTGGGGCGACCCAGGCCAAGAGCGCGATCCAGTCCGGGACGATTCCCGTTTATTTCGGGACCGCTCCCGTCAACCTCGTGAGGGGATATGCCGATTCCGGCGTCATCAATACCCCCGTGAGGCTTACCAATTTCACGCAGGCCCAGGCGGTTTGCGGGTATTCGTCAACCTGGGCATCTTACACGCTTTGTGAGGCTGTGAGCGCCCATTTCAACAATCCGCTGGGAAATTGCGGACCTATTTACATCATCAATGTTCTTGATCCCGACAAGCACCGGAAAGCGGAACAAGTGGAGAAGGTTCTCACGTTCACGAATGGTCGTGCCGAGTTCATCAGCGACGCAATCATTCTTGATACGTTTGCCCTGGCCGATATGGCCGAAGGAACGGATTATTCCCTTGATTACGATTTTACACGTTCTTGCGTGATTGTGACCGTGAAGGACCGCACGAAGACGACGGTGAATGCCACTTATCACGTTGTGGACAGCTCTGCCGTTACGGCAGAAGATATCATCGGCGGCGTGACGTCCGAAGGGGAGTATTCCGGAATTGGAGCTCTTCCCCTCCTTTATGCTCAGGAATTTCAGGTTGCGAATTTGCTGGCCGCCCCCGGGTGGTCCCATATTCCAGCCGTGTATAATGCCCTGATTACCGCCAGCCAGAAGATCAACGGTCATTGGATGGCTTTCGTGGCGGCTGATATCTCCTTGGAAAATGCAGGAACCATAGAAGCCGCCAAAGCCTGGAAGAAGGCAAACGGGTACACATCTGAATATTCCAAGGTGTTCTGGCCCCAGGCAAAGACCAGCACCGGAGAGATTTACCATCTTTCCACACTGGCCGTTTGGGTGATGCAGATGGTGGATAATGACCACGATGGCGTTCCCGGCGAGACCTGTTCCAACAAGGCGGTGCCGGTCATTTGCCAGTATTTCGGCGATGGTGCCAAGAACAGAGGTTTCGACCAGGAGACGGGGAATGCACTCAACGAAAACGGAATTTCCACCGTGGCGCCATTCAATGGGAAGTGGGTTCTTTGGGGCGGCCATACGGCAGCCTATGCGTTCGGGGTAACGTCCGATGCACTCCATATCTTTGACACGAATATCCGGATGCTGGAACACATCGTGAACAGCTTCCAGAAGGAATGGGCGCCAAGGGTTGACAAACCGATGACTATCCAGCTTCGAGACGAGATCATTCACCGGGAAAATGACAAGCTGGCCGGGTATGTGGCCCAAGGATACCTTGTCGGGAATCCGGAGTGCATTTTCCTTCCGAGCGAGAATGCCGATTCTGACGTGATGAACGGAGATTTCCGCTGGAACCTGTCCGCCACGCCCACGCCGCAGTTCAAGAGCGGCACCATCTCCGTTTCCTATACAGATTCCGGTCTGTCCGTTTATTCAGCATAACACCCAATATAGAAAGGATTATTATTCATGAAGTTTCAAGAATTGAAAGGGGCTTGTATTGCTTCCTCCGTTTACGCGAAAGGGGAACAGATAGGGTACAATATCCCCATCAAGCTGCCTGAAGTTACTCCCGTTATAGTAGAAATCCAGGCGGCTGGCGGCAAACTGGAATTGCCAGTCTGGCAGCAGGTGGAGGCTATGGAGGCATCCATTACCAAGACGGGCGTCAGCAAGGAATTCCTGGAATCCCTTACTCCGGAGCCGTTTGATCTGATTTCCAATGTCGCCCAGCAGAGCGTGTCCGCTGACGGTACCAGTACCGCCCAGCATATCAAGGCGTTCATGCGCGTGATTCCCAAGTCGGCACCCGGAGTGGAGATTACCGCGGGAGAAGCCAGCGAAAACGAACTTCCGTTTACTGTCCTCTCCTATCAGCTTTACGTGGACGGAAACAAGTATCTGGACATTGATGTCGTCAAAGGCGTGTGCTGGATCAACGGCAAAGACTACTCTGAAAGCATCCGCAGCATGCTTTAATATCAACAATTAACCATCAACACACCATATTATGGAAAAAATAGAATTACAGTATCCGTTTCAGATCAACGGTCAGGATATCCGGGAAATTGAATATGATTTCGGGGAGTTCACGGCCAATGATTATTTCACCGCCATGAAGAACCGCCGCGGATATTCTCCTGAGGTCACTCCCGTGAATGACTACGGAATGAATTATTCGATTGGCGTGCAAGTCATTCTGGCGAGCAATAAGGGGAAGGGATGGACCGTGGAAGACTTCGACCGCCTCCGGGGAAGTGACGTTTCAAAGGTCATGCTGGTTGGTCTGAATTTTTTTGGAGCCACGCCCGAGGAGCAAGCGAACGAGACCTCCGAAGGGCGATCCGAATCTACTCCGAGCGATTCCACGCTACCCGAAAAGAGCTGATGGAAATGCCTCTCGTCGATTTCTGGACGGAGTTTCAGGAAGCCGCAGAAGATGCCGAGAAGGAACGCCAGAAGGCGGAAAAACAGAACGCGCACCGGCGCAAAAAAAGGAGATAGACCATTATGGCGCGGGAAAAGACCATGAAAGCGACCGTAAGCATCGGCGGGGTAATTCACCCGTCTCTGCAACGGACGCTTTCCCGTGTCCATAAAAGTGTTGGATCTCTGGTGTCCAAGTACAAAGCCCTGGGCGCCATTACACTCACGGGGGCGGTTGCCGGTGTAGCCGCCCTCGGCGCGGTTACGGCAAAGTCCGTTGGTCAGGCCATCGAACTTCAAAAAGAGATGTCCAATGTGGCAACCCTTTTGGACGGCGATGTTCACAAGAGGGTTGGAGAGCTGCAGAAGGATGTTCTGGATCTTTCCGACACGACATCCGTTTTTACGAGCGACCTGACCAACGGACTTTATGAAACCATTTCCGCTTTTGGGGACAACGAAGAGACGATCAAACGGGTGGGCATTGCCGCGAAAGCCGCGAAGGCCGGGAATGCAACCACCATTGAGAGCATTCGTTTGTTGTCTGCCGTTACAAAAGGGTATGGCGATACCTCCGCCGCCGCTATGGAAAAGGCGGCAGACATGTCTTTCCAGATTGTCAAGCTGGGTCAGACTACCTTTCCGGATCTGGCCGCCAGTATGGGACGTGTAGTGCCGATGGCCGCAGCCATGCACATCAAACTGGAAGAGTTGTCCGGGGCGTATGCTACGTTGACAGGCGTGACTGGCGGCGCTGCCGAAGTGTCAACACAACTCCGAGCCGTCATTCAGGGGTTTGTGAAGCCAAGCAAGGAAATGGCAGCAGCCATCAAGCAATCCGGCTACAAGAGCGGTCAGGCCATGCTCCAAACGCTGGGTCTTCACAAGTCATTACTCCTACTCAAAAAAGGTTGTCGCGGGAATGCCTTGGCCTTGACCAGTTTATTCGGCTCCGTTGAATCCGGAACTGCAATTTTGGCCCTCGTTGGTGCTCAGTCCGACAACATGGCCGCCAAAACAAAGGCCATGTTTGAAGCTTCTGGGATTGCAGAGAAAGCCTATGCGGCACAGATGGATAATTTCGCTGCCAAATGGGCGAAGATTGTCAATATTGCCAGAAATTTCATGACCAAGATAGGGATAAAGATTCTTCCCCTCTTGGAACGCATGGCTGATAAAGCTCTGCCGCATGTCATCAACTTGTCAGAAAAGTTGGTCAAGGTTCTGGATTCGGCAGGGGAATCCATTACCAAGTATCTTGAAGAGGTGGATTTTGAAAAAGTCATTCAGGGACTTAAAGATACCTACAAATTTGTTGTCAAGAACTGGAAGTTTTTCGTCGGAGTATTTGGCGGCGCTCTTGTTGTGGCTATCGGTGCTGCCGTCGTCGCCATCGGCTGGATTCCCTTTGCTATTGCCGGTGTAGTGGCTGCCGCTGCATGGCTGTGGAATAGTTGGGATGATATCTGCGGCTGGATCAATGACCGTATCAGCAGCGTTGTAAACTGGTTCCAGACAAATATGCCGGGGCTCGTCGGCGTCATGCAGCGGGTTTATGAAGGCATCAAGGAAGTGCTGTCCTGGTTGTATGAGAGGTTCCGCGTGGTGTTTGATGCCGTTTTGGCCGTCGTGAAAGTGATTGGGCCACCCATTCTGGATTTCATCAAGGCGACGTTGAGTGTCGTTCTGCAGCAGGTTGAGGTTTACATCAAGAAGGTTATTGCCTGGATTGAACGGATATGCACAGCTTTCAATAGAGTGTACGATGTAGTGAAGCCTCTATTCCCGCTGATTGGCCAGATGCTGGAAACGGCATTCAGGAATTCCATTCAGAGGGTTATCGACATGTTGAAAGTGCTGATGAAATGGATTCAGAATGTGTTCGCCAAGATCAATTCCATGATCGAGAGCGTTGCAAATATACAGCAAGCTGTTACTGGTAAGGTAAAGGGATGGTTCGGATTCGGTGGTGAATCCATGCCGGCCAAAGCAGCCGGCGGTTTTACGTCCGGACCGTCTATTTGTGGAGAGGCAGGAACGGAGGCTGTTATTTCCTTTGATCCCCGTTACCGGGCGGCCAACCAAGGGTATTTGATGACTGCGGCGGAAATGCTGGGGATGGATGTTGCCACCCCCGTGTCGGAATCCAGACAAAGCGTTGTGAACTACAACGTAGGAGGCATTACTTTTTCCCCCGTTATCAAGGCTGGGGAAGGAACCAGCAAGCGTGATATTATCCGGCAACTTCGTGAAGTCATGCCCGATTTGATTGACATGATTGAAGACGGGTTGAATGAAAGGAGCAAGGGACGATATGCCTGACGATTATTCCATTTACACAGCCCGAGGGGGTGAGACCTGGGACAAAATAGCTTTTGATGCATGGACGGAGGAAGCTCTGATGCACGTGCTGATTGCCGCAAATCCGGATTTGGCCCATATCGTCATTTTTGAAGGCGGGGAGAAGGTTCGGATTCCCGTCATGGATGAACCTCAGAATACGGAGTCCCTGCCTCCGTGGAGAAAGGGGGAATGAAATGTTCGGAGCTCAAGTAACATGGCAGCTTTTTCCTTTTGGCCCCATCCTGGGCCATTTTCTGCCAGTTTCAGATTTTGAGGCTTCTGCAGGCATCAAGATCGAAGAGGATACTGAAAATGGTATGTCCCGTGTAACGGGGCGGGAATTGCAAACGTGCGGTTTTTCCATCCATGTTTCCAAACTGACGGGTGGGAATCCCTGGCTGACGTTTGAAGCGTTGAAACGCCTGAAAGGAGTGAGTGCTCCCCTGTACCTGAGCAGTGGCGCCGCCTGGAGCTTGTCCAATTCCGTGCTTGATACATTGCAGACATCCGACTGGCGTCAGGCTCTTACCTTGAACGGTGCGATAGGTCTGGCAAAAAGTCTGTTTTCCGGCACGTCTCTTGGAGGCGTTTCGTTCATGCTGACGGACGTTTCCTGGGAAGTAGGCATGATCGGGAAGGATGGAGAGATCATTGATGCCATGATTTACCTTTCTTTCACGGAAGATGCCGGAGAGCGGCAATCAGGCGGTTTGCGCGTATTCATCAATGATGAAGATATTACGTCCAGTATTTCCGTCACAGGGTGCATTTATGAGATGCACGCCGAAGGGGAAGCCGATTCCCTTGAAATACATTTTGCGGATACCAAACGCCGATGGGTAGGTTGGAAACCGAGCAAGGAAGGGGATACCGTCAAGATTACAGACGGAGTGGTCAATTCCGGTGTGATGTTCATTGAATCTCTCAAGCCATCTTCCGGGGAATACACTTTGCGGGCTTTCAGCGTGCCGAAGTCGGCTACAAACAAGAAGAGCCGGAGCTTTGAAAACATGTCCCTTCCTCAGTTGGCCGCTACTGTAGCCCGGGACAACAAACTTTCCGTTAAGAATTACGGCGTGAGCGATATCAAATACCCGTATGTGCAGCAGCGCGGGAAGTCTGATTTGGCTTTCCTGCACGAACGGTGCAAGCTTGCCGGGGCATCTTTCCTTGTCTATGACAAAACACTGTGCCTATATGATGAGAAGACCATGGAGAACCGGGACTGTGCCAAGATTTTGACATTGGGGCCGACCGTAGAGACCAAGTTCACGGATGACGCCCATACGGCCTACAGCTCTGCCAAGGTAAGGAATTCATCTTTTACCGGAACCGGCGCAGATGGAGATGTGAAAACGGGGAAGGAACTGGTCACGACCATTTCCGAAATGGCTTCTACTCAGGCTGTCGCCAACCGGATATCCCAGGCCATTCTCCGGGATGCCAATAAGAAGAGCCGCCGTGGGGAGGTGTGCATGAACACGCAACGGGAGTTGGCAGCCGGAAGTGTGGTTCAGATTATTGCCAACGGATGGATGGGAACTGCCTTTATTTACCGTTGTCGCCACGACTTGAAAGCCAAGAAGACGCGTTTCTGGATCAGGAAACCGCTCTCATATTGACGACCATGAACGTACAGAAGGGAAAAATCCACAGTATTATTGATGGAGGCAGGAAGGCCCGTTGCGTGCCTGATAATGATCCTGGCATTGTGACTCATGAACTGGTGATTCCGTTTTACTGGCGAGAGACGATGGGGAATATTCGCGTTGGAGAATCCGTCTATTATCTGGAAGATGAATCCATGGGAGGATACGTCATAGGAAGATGTGACGGTGAATGGGACGGAACCATCCGGGGAAGTCTGACGGTGACGGAGGATGTGACCGGAAAAGGTGTCAGTCTGGCCGAACATACGCATACGGATTCTCAAAACGGAGAAACGACGCCTCCCAAATGACCTGAGCCATATACACGTTGTTGTTCCGCTATGATGGATTCAGGCTTGGGACAATGATTGGGTTTTGGGGGACACATGTTTTTGAAGTTTCAGAGCGGACAAATAGCCCGTTGCTGGACGGCATGAGGCTTAATTCCAGTCTGGAAGTGGAACAGCAGGAATCCACGGAAGCCCAAAATCCTCTTGATTTGAAAGGAGGCGACCAGCCGCAGAGTTTCGTCGTGTCAACCATGAGCAGCATTCATGCCGGTGGTTTGCCTCCGATTACGGAGTATAATTCATGGGTACGTGACCTTGGAAAGTCCATGCCATTTATCCTTGGAAACAGGATTTACGGCCCTGTCCGGTCTATCCTCATGAAGGTGGATATTACTAATTGCGTATTTGGACCAACGGGGGAAATGATGTCCTGTGATTTATCTTTGGAGTTTATGGAGGACAAGCCCCTTTCCGTAACCGGGAAAGACGTCAAGGAACGCAGGAAAGGCCCCTCCAAGGGGGAAAAGAAGGCCAAAAAAGGAAGTATGTCTTTCGCTTTTACAGATGCGGACAGAGCTGAGGCGAAAAAATTACAGAAGGAGGCCGGAATTAAATGAAAAGTTCAGGAAATGGATTGCCTCAACTTTGCCTTGTCAACCTGTTCAGGATGACGCGTGGAGAAGTGCGATTTGATGTATTGCGCGGCATGGACAGTTCCATCACGGACAAACCAGAGACGGCCGCTCGTCCGTTGCTGATTGCGGAAGGGTACTGGCTGGCCGCCCAGTATGAACCTCGGATATCGTTCAACGGAATTGATGTGGACGGTATGCCCGAATTGGGGAATTACGATTTAACGGCAAACGGAACCATCTAACAATATGCAGGAGGAACCCATCAATTTTACCGATATCGACGCTGGGAAACTCAAAGATAACCTGTTGGCACAGATGGAAAATGCCACGGGTGAATTGCTTTATCCCGGAGACGAACGGAGGATTTTTGCGGAGGGTATGGCATATGCTCTTTCTGTCCTGGTATCCAGTATGAACGAAGCCTGCAAGTCACGCCTGTTGACCTATGCCAGGGGTAAGGTTTTGGATGCGCTCGGTGAACGTGTCGGGTGCAGCCGATTATCTCCAACGCCGGCCAGAACCATTCTCAAGTTTTCGCTGGCTGCTGAAAGAACGGTGCCGACGATTATCCCAGCGGGAACACGATGCACAGCAGATAACACGATATATTTTGCCACAGATTCAGCGGCCATGATACCTACCGGAGCTATGACCGTGGAAGTGGCGGCCACCGCTACGGAGGGAGGGATAAAGACAAACGGCATACCTGCAGGGGGAGTTCAGACGTTTGCTGATGATGTACCGTTTGTGGCCGGGGTTGTCAACATTGCAGAGAGCGCAGGAGGGGATGACGGGGAGCCTTACCCGTCTGCCATTGATCCGGTAAATGGGGATGATGGAACCGGTGATAATCATTACCGGGAACGTATCAGGCTGGCGCCATCAGGATTCACGACAGCAGGCACAGCCGGAGCTTATTCTTATTTTGCCAAGTCAGCGAGTGCCAATGTGGCTGACGTGAAAGTGATTTCCGATCAGGAGGCCGGAACCGTGTTGCTTGTCATTTGTGAAGCCCATGGAGCAGATCCCTCAGAAGCCACTCTTCGAGAGGTCTTTACCGCCGTGACTGCCGATGATGTCAAGCCGCTGGGAGACAAGGTGAGCGTATCAGGACCTTCCCCCCTCGAATATGGCATCGAACTGACTTATTACTGTTCCAAGGCTGAGGAATCGGAAACTGTTCAGGCCATTGAAGGGGCAGGGGGAGCCATTGAACAATACCGCGAATGGCAGAATAGCGTGATAGGGCGAGATATCAACCCGGACCGGTTGAGAGCCTACCTGCTGGATACCTGTATTCGCGTGGACGTGAAAGCTCCTGTTTTCACGTCCGTTTCCGATTTGCAGATTCCCCGCTGGAATGGACGAATCAATGTGTCCCATGTAACCATTGAAGAATGAACCTGGAAGACATAGATATCAAGAAACTCCTTCCCCTGTTCATGCGAGCGGGAGAGGATAATTGCGCTCTGGCTGATGGATTGTCCGAAGTGTTGCAGCCGCTTGCTCAGCAAGTCAAAAGGCTTTCCACCTGGGACCAGTTAGGCATGCTGGGGAACGCTGAACTTGACGCTCTGGCGGCCGAGCTGAATATCTTCTGGTACAATTCCGATTACTCCCTTGAGCAAAAACGAGCCACGATTCTCAATTCCGACAAAATTTACATGAAGCTCGGAACCGTAGGGGCCGTGGCTGATGTGGTGAATGATATCTTCGGAGGGGCGCGCGTTGAAGAATGGTTCAATTACGGCGGCCAGCCCCATTATTTCCGCATTATTGTAGATAATCCAAGCTCCATGTCCAAAGAGAATGAAGCGAAGTTTTTGCAGATCCTTGAGCGTGTGAAACGAAAATCCCAATGGCTGGAAAAGGTAGTCAATGAGATTTTGGCGGGCATCCCGATGTATATTGGGGCAACCGTGGCCGTCCATAAATCATTGAGCGTGCGGGTGGACGTATGGCAGGAACACACGCCGGACATTGGAATCAATGCAGGATTGGCTTTTTCTACACGTCAAGCCGGTTCCGAATCTCCTAAAATTTCTATTAAGTAAATTATTATCAAAATATTATGGCATCTTTTCAAAATATGGTAATAACCACCGCAGGGTTAGAATTGCTTCAAGATTTGATCCTTGAAGGCGGGACGCCATTGACTTTTTCCGGAGTAGGCGTTGGAGATGGTTTGTTGGAGGATTCCGATATAACGGCCAGGACTTCCCTTGTCCACGAAGTTCACCGTCTTCCCATTGAAAAAATCGAAAAACAGGAAGGAGGGCATATAAGGGTTTTTGCGCGGTTGGCTACCGACATTATTACCACCGATTTCTATCATAGGGAATTGGGGGTATTTGCCAGGTACGGCGAGCAGGAGATTTTATTTGCATATGGGAATGCCGGAGATGATTACGATTTTATTCCGGCGACGGGAAACAATGCCTCTATTTGTAAAACCATTGTGACGGAATTCACGGTAGGGAGTATGAAAGCTGTTTTCCTTCCTCTGGATTCAAAAGATTTTGTTACTCACGAGGCGATGAATGCTCAAGTTGAGGAAGTAATCACCCGAGAAACGAGGAAAGTTCTCGAGGCTATCCCGCAAGTGGATGCCGCGGGCAATATGACGTTGCCCGGAGGTTTGACGGCGGCGGGGGCTATTAACGCTAACGGCGGGATCAATGTCCCGCTGGCTGTTGGGGTTCCAACGGACATGATGGCCGTCAATCGGGCGTACGCCTTGGGACTGGCCCACACGGTAATGATGCACCAGGCACATGCTTATTGGTTGGCATCCTCCTGCACGGCTACCAACGGTGTGACCATCAATCATGTGGTTCCCGGCTGCTATTGTGAGGCACGGCTGGGGGCCAATAAGCACACATCTCTGACGATGCGCACGACGGGGGTGATCGGCGGTGGGAATTATAGCAAGATACTGGGTTACTCTATCCCGGTTCGCAATAGTGGTGATAGCCCAGGGGCCTGGATCAAAGTGTCCATGCTCATAGGTGCAGGGGGAAAGTGGACAGAATACCCTGATGCGGGGATGGACGATTACCGCTTCAGGCCTGCATCAGGTAGCGCCCCGTCTATTGCCCGATTGGTTGAAGTGTCTCTCTATTACGATGATGGGTGCAAAGCCCGCGTTCGTGAACTCATCGGCATCGGCAATCCTCGTCAATATGTTGTCCGCACCACTGAATCCAGCCTGAATTACGACGGTAATACGGGCATAAGCGCGGGGGCTTACCGTCTGGTGATTGCCCAGTCCGCGCTATCTTACACCGACGCCCTGGCCGCCGGAGTATGGCTGGTGATAGGAGGTGCGTCCACTGATACGGTTATCAAACTGGCGGCCATCAGGGGATGGGATACCTATCATGTCTCCTCGGCACCTACCTTGTATTTGGATGCTCAAGCACCCAGCTATGGCGGGTATATCCAGATGGAGCCCCCCACGATTATCAACGGTATAGGCAACAATACCTATGTACGTTATGGATTGGAACCTTATCAGCGCAGCTGGATCACTACGGAAACGGAAGAGCCGTACACTGATGAACAACCGACGGAATAATACCATGAACAATGCAGAAATACAGATTCAGTTTCCCCGTCCCGGCCAGTGGAACAAATTCATATTGACGGCCATCTACCGGGATGCAGACGGGTACATCCGCACGGACCGCTATACACAGGACGATATGCCAGCAGATCAGGCCCCGGCCATGCAGGCTGTAGTTGTCGCGCTGGTTGGCATGGGCGAGGACTGGCAAGCCTCACAGGTGTGGGCGCGGCTAGGTCATGTGTTGCGTGATTATCCGTTCCCGCCGCCTGATGGGGCGGGAGAGTGGATTGAGGCCATATCATTGACTGTTGAGGCGGTTAATGACCAAGTGGGACGCCGGATTTTCACCCCGGCCCAATATCAGGAGTTCACAATCACAGACCCCGCCGCCGTCGCATTCTTTAAATACTTCATCACCAATAAATAGCATGAACATCAATAAACAAGACATTGAAAAGGCCCTACAGGCGGCATCCGCCCGTTGGGGGAATTGGGTTAAGTACGTGATTGCCGCCATCATTGGCGCGGCGGCCGTAGCCGGTTACATCACCGTGACTGGCTGCGGGCATAACGTGGACATTACCCAAGGCCGCACCGAGATCTGCAAGGACGGTTCCTGCCTAGTGCTGGAGCCGGGCCACCTGTCCTACAGCCAGGCCCAGCCCGCAACGGACACGCCGCCCGTCGTTCAAGCCCTGAAAAAGTAAGAATCATGTGCCAGCCGATAGATTGGGTTCTGCGCGTAGTCAACACTGTCCGCGCGGTTTTGGATGGCAAGAACGGTATTTTGACGCTGCTGATTGTCGTTCTCATGGGCGGATTTGTCGGCATGGTATTGATTTACAATGATTTCAAAAGCTTCTTGCAGGAGCAAACCAAAAACTACGCTATTCAGACGGAGGTCTTGAGGACAATAGACCTCCGTCTATCCAACCTTGAACATCAGATTAAATGAACACTACAGAAAGAAACATGGCTGCGGCCATTCTCCAATTTGAAGATGCCCGCGTCACCGGGCCGGATTCCCTGCGCGTTTCCCGCCTTCCCGCCGCCGACAAAGGCGGCAAGTGGGAGATTTGCGGCATTTGCGACGGTATTGAACCGGCCGTGTTTAACAGATTGAAGGCCCTGCTGGATGCCGGAAGACGAGAAGAGGCCTGGGAAGGATGTCTCCAGTACGTGCTGGATAATACCGCCGCCGTGCGTTCCTGGCTGGGTTCCGACGCTTTCCCTGGCGTTGAATTCATCCTGCGGGACCATTTTTTCAATTCCGGGAGCAGGAATACCGGAAAGATACTGCAACGTGCATTGAACATCCACGGAGCCGGTCTCACGGTGGACGGGATTGTAGGCCCCAGGACCCGGCAGGAGTTGCTGGACCAGCTGGCCGCCACAAGTGAAGCGGTGTTCATCATTGGATTACAAGAGAAGCGTCAGGCGTTCTACCGCTCCTGCAAGCAGTTCCCGACCTTCGGGCGCGGATGGTTACGCCGCTGTGACGACGCCTTCAGCGTTGCCCGTTCCTTAATTTAAATTTGATGATAACATTTAATTATGGCTAAATTCTCCAACGTCACAATAACACGTGCGGGACGGTCTCATTTCGCTGCCGCCATGTCTGCTGGTTCCAGCATTGAATTTTCACACATTGAAATAGGTAATGGGCAGCCTCCGGCCGCGCCGGAAGATCTGACTTCATTGGTTGGGCCTCTTTCCCGGGTGAGTATTTCAAAAACTGACCATGTGGATGGCGTAGTAACGGTTCGTGGGACATTTGTCGCATCTGGCGTCACAGGAAATTTTTACTTGCGCGAAATTGGAGTTTTCGTCAAACCGTTTCAGAATGGCGGAGATCCCGTGCTGTTTGCCTATGCCAATGCTGGTGAATTGGCTGATTATTTCCCGGATGCCGGAAGCAATACCGTTATGGAAGAGGTGTTGACCGTCTCTATTGTCATCGGCAATGCGACGGTCATATTTCAGGCTTTTGATCCTAATGCCCGTGCTACATTACAAGATATGGCGGATCTAGAAGATAAGCTTGATATTGAAACGATAAGAATAAGTATCGAAGGATTGGGTAAAGAGACAGAGAATATTTCCAAGGCCATTGAAGAAGCAAAGGCAGGATTTGTTTCTAAAACAGGGGATAAGATGACCGGGAATTTGGAGGCTCCGAATTTCATCGGTCATTTAAATGGTTCAGCAGACCAGTTTTGCGGGTGGAGGTTTTTCACGGGGCTTGAAGAATTGAATAACTATGCAAAGAGCGACTTGCATGAATCATCCATGACTATTCCCAGTATCATTGAAAAGATGCCGGAACTGTCCCGTTTGATTCATGTGATGTCTCATGGGAATCAGAATTTACCTGCCGAAACTGGAATTCTGGAAATTCAGAAATTAAGGGGAACCCTTGTTCAGGCCATGTTTACCAGCTACGATGGCAGAATGTGGCGCGGCGGTATGTATTCGGGTACATGGACAGGTTGGGGCGGAACTGATGGGGTACCGACAGGCAGCCTTTCTTATTACGCTGGTCCTGTTGCTCCTGTTGGATGGATATTCTGTCAAGGTCAGGCAGTAAGTAGAGCAATTTATGCAGTACTTTTTTCGGTTATTGGTACTTCCTGTGGAGATGGAGACGGAAGCTCCACATTCAATTTGCCGGATTGCCGCGGTTGTTTTATTCGTGGTCTTGATGATGGCGCGGGAATTGATTCAGGAAGACTTCTTGGTTCTCTTCAACAACAGGGGCTGCCGAACATTAAAGGTACGACGGGATCATACACTTTTGAAGCAGGAGCCCTTTCGGGCGGATACCAAGGCGCATTTAGGACTGGAAACGGAGCAAATGGCGTATGGAGTTGTCGGAAAGACAATGGATATGCTGTCCCGCTCTCTTTTGATGCTTCCAAATCTAATTCCATTTACGGCGCGGCTGATGAAGTACGGCCCACAAATATTGCCTTTCCAGTAATGATTAAATATTAGCTCCTATCGGGGCAAGAGGATTTATTTTCCAGTAGCGTTCTGCATCTTGTTTCGTGACAGCCGCGCGGTAATGTTTGAAGAGAACATCAGAGTTCTTCGTGTGTCCGAGATTTTCCTTCAGTTTGTGGACATCAGGATCTATCGCAAGAGAGTATGAGGCGAAAGAATGTCTTGCTGCATCATGGCGATTTTGTAACCCGGCAGCCTTACGAACAATGGCAGATTTACGTTTCCAGTTTGTGGGTATGAGTTTGCCTGCCCGTTTGGCTGCTGGAATCGTAGAAAGGTAATCCTTCAAATTACCGTATAGTTCAATGTTCCGAACTTGGTTTGTCTTTGCGATTGATGGTGGTACAGAAATGAAACCTTTATCGAGGTGGATGAGGTCCCAGGTCATCTTTTCCAGTTCTTCGGGACGGATTCCTGAGAAAAGCAAGAGGGAAAACGGAAGAAGTGTATCTCGGCAGTCCAATTTGAAAAGAGCGGGGACTGTTCCATCATCCGCAACCATAGGATGTGATGGATTTGCCGTTTTATACGATTTACAGCAGCACAAGAGGCGTTTTACTTCGTCTATGGTAAAGATATCCACTCCATCACTTTTAACTACTTTACGGCGCTCTATCAGATCAAATGGAGAACGTTTGAGCATTTCTTGTTTGACGGCCCAGGTAAATGCCGGGGCGATGACGGATAACGCGGAGTTGAAATAAGTTGCGCTTGGGAAGTTTTTTGAAAACCATTCTCGCAGTTCTGGAGCCTGAATATCGGCAATGTTCTTTTCTCCAAAATAGCTATCGAATTTTGTGGAATAGAACCGCCAGTTGGCAAGATGCTTGGCTGTCCAATGGCGCACTTCCGATACTGCTTCCTTGTACTTTGTGAGTAAATCCTTGGTGGGAATACCTATCATTCGAGCCTTACGTTGCTCTATCGCCAGACTGGCAGCTTCCACGAGGGAAATCTCTGAACCATTGTCTTTAATCAGTTCAAGGGCTTGAAAGGCATCCTTGAACTGGTCTGGATTCAGCGAAACAATAGCTCTGGCAGCATTAAGCAGTGAGGTATTCAACTTATGTTCCGCCAATAATTCCAGGGCCTGTTGGGCGTCTTTGACTTGTCCTGGTCCAAGTATGGTACCTAAAGTCAGTTCTCCATTGGCAAACTTTTCTCTGAGCAGGGCTTGTTCTTCTTCAGCCTCAGCTCTTGTTTTGTAGTACAAGTCGGTTTTTTTCCCTGATGCTGCAAATCTGGCCGGTATTCTGATCCTGTAGAGAATTTTGCCCCCACGCTGCATCTTGAAGATGGTAAATCTGAGAGGTTTGCTCATATGATTTTGTACCCTTTATACCCTTTAAGGGGGCAAATTCAATCAGTATGACACCATTTATTCACCTTAGTGAACGATATTCACATTAGTGCAGGATATCGGCAAAACGGAATTTTTAATGTAGGAAATTGATTGATATTCAATATTTAGCCGATAAAAAAGCCGCCCGGAGGCGGCTTGAAAATTGGTCGAGCTGACAGGATTCGAACCTGCGACCTCTTCGTCCCGAACGAAGCGCGCTACCAGCCTGCGCTACAGCTCGTTGTTTGTGGTGCGGCGAAGTCTAAGGTTGAAAGATGGGTTTGTCCAGTTTTTTTTATTCGCCACGGCACTTAGTTGTGATACGGTGCCGGGGTTATGATGGATATGCTGGTGCGGCTGTATGATTTGCCCGATATTGAAGAAGACCTGAGGAAGCTGGAGAGGGAAGGTTTTTTGATTCGCCGTCCGGGTGCTTACGAACGTCATTTGGTAGCTGACTGGGTTGGCCGGAATTTTTCTCCCAAGTGGGTAAGTGAGGCGAAAGTTGCGTTTGGCCGCCAGCCCATTTCCTGTTATATTGCCACACGGGAGAAGAAGATTCTTGGTTTTGCCTGTTACGATGTAACGGCTCGCGGTTTTTTGGGCCCCATGGGGGTGGCGGAAGAGGTGCGCAGAAGCGGATTGGGCACCGTGCTATTGATTTCCGCCCTGAAAGGTTTGCGGGAGCTGGGGTATGCATACGGTGTCATCGGCGGGGTTGGTCCGGCTGATTTTTATGCCCGGGCTGTGGGCGCGATGCCTATTGAAGGGAGCTCTCCCGGCATCTACATGGATATTCTGCCGGAACCATAATTCCGCCTGTTGTGGAATTCATTTCCATTTCTGATGGTTTCTTTTCCGGACTGTCCGGAGAATGTAGCCGGAAGTAGTTATTTTTTATATCCTACCGGATGACAGAGCATGGGTGTTTGGAGAGAGGTTAGTTTCAGGGCCTTTGCCAGGGCATCCTTGTTCATGCTGGCGCGCGGATAGGTAGCCAGTCCCGTCCCGGAGCAGAACAGGGAGATGTTCTGGGAGACAATGCCGGCGTCCATGGCAGCCCAGGGTTCCGCCGTATCCGTTACAAGAATGAGACATATGGGGGCATCCGCCGGGCGCACGTCCCCAGTCGTTTACGGGAATCATGGCGTGGGCCTTGTGGTCATAGAGGTAGGAGGCGTTTTTAGTGCATATATAAATTTTAACGTCCTGGCGGTTCATGGCGGACGGGGCTGTACGTTTGCCGGATTCCTGACGGTTGATGCCATTGGCCGCCCAGAGCAGGTCTGATAAATCTTTTTGGGATAGCGCTTTTTCAGAAAAGCTCCGAATGGATTGACGGTCGGACAGGGCTTTCATGATCGGAGCTCCCCGTTCCAGGTCCGGCTGGTCCAGTTTGACGGTATCCGCGGCGTGAAGGAAGGCTGTTCCGGACAGCCCCGCTACGAGCAGGTAAAGGAGGTTTTTTTCATGGTTTTGCGGCAGGAGTGGCTGATAGATGCAGGTATTCCTGCATTTTCCCATTAGCCGGAATTTAAAATGGGACGGAAGTGCTACAAGGTTTTTGTGCGCTCGTTTTCTGCCGCCGTCCAGAGGGTCTCCACAGGTTCCGTAAAAAATCGGGAGGAGTTTTTCAAGAAAAGCCTTGAGTTCTTGTGTGAAACTGATATTGAAAGCAACCGATTTTTCGCCCGGCGGGGGAAGGCGCCCCGATTGCCCGCCGGTCAATAAGGGGCCATGAGAAAGATCGTTAATACTAACTCATCAACCATTTAAATGAGCACAACTGAACTGGCGGAACTTATTGACAGCAAGTTCCGCGAATTGCGTGAAGGTTCCATTGTTACCGGAACCATCCAAGAAATCCGTCCCCAAGTCGTTTTGGTGGACATCGGCTACAAGTCCGAAGGCGCTATTTCCATTTCCGAGTTTGAAGACGAGGAAATCGAAGTGGGGGACCAAATTGAAGTCCTTTTGGAACGCCTCGAAAACGACGAAGGCATCGTCGTCCTTTCCAAGGAAAAGGCCGCCCATAAGCAGAACTGGGATAAGATCGTGGGCGTGTACCGCGATGGCGGCCTGGTTAAGGGTAAAGTGAAGAGCGTCGTCAAGGGCGGTCTTATGGTTAACGTTGGCGTGGAAGCCTTCCTGCCCGGTTCCCAGGTGGATATTATTCCTCCGCGCGATCTGAACGAGTATGTAGGAAAGGTTTACGAATTTAAGATCGTCAAGGTGAATGACGACCGTAAGAATATCGTCCTTTCCCGCCGTGAAGTGATTGAAGCTGAACGCGCCGACCAGCGCCAGCGCTTCCTTGAAACCGTCAAGGAAGGCGATAAGGTGGAAGGTATCGTGAAGAATATCACGGACTTCGGCGCTTTTGTCGACCTCCGCGGCATGGACGGTTTGCTCCATATCACGGATATGAGCTGGGGCCGCGTGAACCATCCGAGCGAAATGCTCCATATCGGTCAGTCCCTGGAAGTAGTGATTCTGGAAGTGGATCGCGAAAAGGAACGCGTTTCCTTGGGCCTGAAGCAGATGACAGACAATCCCTGGGCGGATATCGAACGCAAATACCCGATCAATTCCCATGTCAAGGGCCGCGTGACCAAGCTCCTGCCCTACGGCGCCTTTGTGGAATTGGAAAAGGGCGTGGAAGGCCTGGTGCACGTTTCCGAATTGTCCTGGGTCAAGAGAATTACCCGTCCGAGCGATGTATTGAAGCTGGACCAGGAAATCGAAGCCGTGGTTCTTTCCATTTCTGTGAAGGAACAGAAGATTTCCCTTGGCGTCCGCCAGTTGGAAGACAATCCCTGGGCGGATATCGAATCCCGTTTCCCGATTGGTACCGTCATCAAGGGCCAGGTCCGCAACCTTACTCCCTACGGCGCTTTTGTGGGGCTGGAAGAAGGCATCGACGGCATGATCCACGTGTCCGATATGAGCTGGACCCGCAAGATCAACCATCCTTCCGAAGTTCTCAAGAAGGGCGACGAAGTGGAAGCCATCGTTTTGGAAATCAAGAAGGAAGATCAGCGTGTCTCCCTTGGTATCAAGCAGCTTGAATCCGATCCGTGGGAATCCATCAATGACCGTTTCAAGGTGGGCGACATGGTGACTGGCCAGGTGGCCAAGATCGCCAGCTTCGGCGCCTTCGTGAATCTGGACGGCGATATTGACGGCCTGATTCATATTTCCCAGTTGAGCGAAGACCATGTGGAACGCGTGAAGGACGTGATCAAGGTGGGTGATGAAATCACCGCCCGCGTGATCAAGGTGGACAGCATCGAACGCCGTATCGGCCTTTCCATCAAGGCCGTCAATTACGACACCGAACAGCTCCGCCGCGAAACCGCTTCCTTTGAAGCCCTCCGCCCGAGCAGCGATATGGTGGGCCTGGAACACGCTTTCAATCTGGCGACCCGTGAAAACGAAGAGTGGAGCCCTTCTGAAGAGAAGTAAGCCCATTTTCGTATTACGCTGATTAATTTAACCGCCGCGAATGGTCATATTCGCGGCGGTTTTTTTTCTCATTCCAAAGAAGGCTGGAAAAAACCTTGAGTTAGTTCCCACTAAAGTATTAGCTTCCATTTTATACCATGTTGGAGCTGACCAAGAGCAATGAGGATTATCTGGAGGCCATTGGGTTGCTGTCTGAAAAAAACGGGACGGCCCAGGTGCGGGATATTGCAGAGATGCTTAAGGTAAAGATGCCTTCCGTTACGTCTGCCGTCAAACAGCTGGCGGATATGGGGTTGGTGGAGTATACGCAGTATGCCCCCGTCAAGCTGACTCCCCAAGGCCGCAGAATTGCCGGGAAAATTATTGTCAGCCACGGCATTCTGTTTGATTTCCTGCGGGAGGAACTGGCTCTTCCGGAAGAACGCGCCAATGAGGTGGCTTGCCAGATAGAGCACATCATGACTTTTGAGGAGATTGAAAAACTCAGATCCTGCCGGATCCGCCCTTTTGAGGGTGGAGAGGAAAACTCCGCCAGGTAATCTTGCGCCGGGATTTCTGATGGGAAGCCGGAGATATAGATAGCTGAACCACATTTCTGAAAGAGGGCGGGAAGGGTGGAGGCCGGTAGTGTAAGATAAGGGAATGAAATAAGATTTTTGTCTGCTGTTTATTTTCCCGTGGTGCATTGAAATGGGGCTGAGGCGTTGATTTCGGAAATGTTCATCTCCTGTTAGATGTTCTCCTTGCGGAAGAGCGGTTTTGTCCAGCATGCGGATTTTATTCATGGAAATGGCTCGCCGCAAGTCGGGGTGAAAGGGGATGACTGGGAGAAACGGCATTTTGCCCTTTCCCGTTCAGGTATTTCGTGATAGGTTCCCGCGCATGGATCCCCATATCGCTGCAGATCTCTCGGCGCTCGACACGGCTGTCTTGCATAGCCGTCTTTCCGAGCTCGGGAGCTATCTTTGACCTGGACGGCATTCAACAACGAGTGGCCGAATTGGATGAACGCATGAGTGCTCCGGATTTCTGGGATGACCAGAATGCCGCACGGGCGCTGATGGCGGAGGTGAATCCCCTGAAGCACAGGATGGAGGCGTTTTCCGCTCTGAAGTCGCGCCTAGAGGATATTGACGCTGCTATTGAACTGGCCCAGGAGGCGGATGACGATGACCTGGGCCGGGAGGCCGTGGAAGAGTTTTCCAGATGGCAGAAGTCTCTGGCGGATTTTGAACTGCTGACTTTGCTGAACGGCCCGCAGGACCAGGCTTCCTGTTATGTAACCATTCACGCCGGGGCCGGCGGCACGGAGGCCTGTGACTGGGCATCCATGCTGTTGCGCATGTATATCCGCTGGTGTGAGCGCCGGGGGTTTTCCGTGACGTATTTGGAGAGTACGGACGGGGATGACGCCGGCATTCGTTCCGTGACATTGAAGGTGGATGGAGAGTATGCCTACGGGTATTTGAAGAATGAACGCGGCATCCACCGGTTGGTGCGCATTTCCCCCTTTGATTCCGCCGGGAAGAGACATACTTCTTTCGCTTCCCTGGACGCGACGCCGGAGGTTTCTGATTCCATCAATATTGAGATCCTGGACAAGGATTTGAAGGTGGATACCTACCGTTCCGGCGGCAAGGGCGGTCAGAACGTGAACAAGGTGGAAACTGCCGTGCGTATCACGCATATTCCTTCCGGCGTCATTGTGGCCTGCCAGAATGAGCGCAGCCAGCTTCGTAACAAGGAAGAGGCTATGAACATGCTGCGCGCCAAGCTATACCAGATTGAGGAAGACAAAAAGCAGGCGGAAGCCGACCGCCAGTACAGTGAGAAGGGAGACATCGGGTGGGGCAACCAGATCCGTTCCTATGTTTTCCAGCCTTATCAAATGGTTAAGGATTTGCGTACAGGCGTAGAGTCCGGCAATATTCAGGACGTGATGGACGGTAACCTGGATCCGTTCATTGAGGCCATGCTGCGCGGCCATAAGCGCGAACGCTGATGTTTTTTTCTTATGGCCGCCAAGTTGACGATTGACGTTTTGTCCCTGTTCCCGGATATGGTGGAAGCCCCTCTGGGCGGCAGCATTCTGGGAAAGGCCCGTGACAGGGGATTGTTGGAGATACGTTGCCATAATATCCGTGACTGGACGACGGACAAGCACCGCAAAACGGACGATTACCTTTGCGGAGGGGGCCAAGGCATGCTGCTGAAGCCGGAACCTATCTTTGCCGCCGTGGAGGAACTCCGCCGACGGGAAACGCGCGTTGTGCTGATGACTCCCCAGGGGCGTACGTTCAACCAGTCATTGGCTGCGGAATTGGCAGCCTCCGGAGGCCATCTCATTATCCTCTGCGGTCATTACGAGGGGGTGGACCATCGTGTAGTAGAAGAGCTGGTGGATATGGAATTGTCCATCGGGGATTATATTCTCACGAATGGGGCCATTGCTTCCGTGGTGGTCATTGACGCCGTAGCGCGTCTGATTCCCGGCGTGCTGGGGGATGAGCGTTCTTCCGTGGAGGAATCTTTTTCCAACGGGTTGCTGGAGGCTCCCGCTTATACCAAGCCGAACGTGTTCCGGGGCCTGGCTGTTCCGGAGATTTTGCTGGGCGGCAACCATCCCGCCATTGAAAAATGGAAGCACGGGAAGTCTCTGGAACGTACGCGCCTGAACCGTCCGGATTTGTGGAGGAAGTGGCTGGAATCGCATCCGGAGGATGCCATCGAGTGATATATTTGAACATTGCGTCAAATTTGTCTTGCCAAGTTCGGAACCTTCCGTTATAAGGTTCCGCCTGCCACCGCGAGGGTGGTGTAAAGTATTTTTTTGAACCTTTTACAAACACAAGATCATGTCCAAGCATTCCAGCCTCAAAGCAACCGGTACCGTAGGCGGCAAGCGTTCCGTCCTGAAGCGTTTTGAACGTGTCAAGCTTCTGAAGGAACGTGGCGAATGGAAGAAGGGCCAAAGCCCTCTCGGCCTGCCGAAGACCAAGCATGAAGCTTAAGTCTGTCTTTATCCTCTCCGGAGAGTTTCCCGGCGGAGTTTGCACGGCAAGTCATTTTCCTAATACAGGAAGCCTCTCGGATGTCTATGGACCGAGAGGCTTTTTTCTTCCGGCAAAAGAAAGCTTCCTCCTTTTGAGGACGTGAATTGCCGTAATATAAACAATACAAAATCATCCGCTGAGATAGCGGACATTATACCAATATGAGTGAAGAACAACATGGCTCCGAAGAAAACGGAGGTATCCGCATTAATAAATTCCTGGCCTCCTGCGGCATTGATTCCCGCCGGGTGGCCGACAGGCTGATTGGAGAAGGGCGCGTGGAAGTGAACGGGAAGGTTATCGATACGCCTGGGATGAGGGTGACGGAGAAGGATTTCGTGAAGGTGGACGGCCGCCATATGACCCCTATGGAGGAGGTTGTAGTGCTGTTGAACAAGCCCCGCGGGTATGTATGCAGCCGAGAAGCGCAGGGAGCCATAGGCACTGTTTATGACCTGTTGCCGCCGCGTCTGCGCCATCTGAATTACGTTGGACGGCTGGATGCTGATTCCGAAGGTCTTCTGATTATGACGAATAAGGGGGAATTGACCCAGGTCCTTTCCCATCCTACCGGCGGCATTGAAAAGGAATATTGGGTGACGGTAGATCAGAATTTTGATAATTCCGTGCTGATGCAGTTTTTGCGCGGCGTACGCATTCCGGAAGGAAATGCCAGGGCCAAATATGTTTGCCGCGCTTCCGCTCGCCGTGCCTGCATTGTTCTGGAACAGGGGTTGAAGCGTCAGGTGCGTCAAATGTTCCAGTGTCTGGGCCTTCGCGTCCGCAAGTTGGTGCGCGTGCGCATCGGCTCCCTGTGGGGGGGGGATTTGGAACCCGGGAGCTGGAAATTTCTGGATGACGCGGATGTGGCTCTGACGCTGAAGAATCCTCCCCGCCAGCGTAAATACCTGGGTGCTTCCCAGCTTGTCGCCGGAGGTGGCGCCAAGGGTGAGCAGGCAGGAAGAGGCGTTGATTCCGATGAAGATTATGTGTTTAATCCGGAAGATTTTGAAGCAGGGGATTCTTATGAACCTACTCCGGAAATGAAGACTCGTTTTGTAGAGACGGAGGATGAACGTGAAGTCAAGGAAGATGGATATTTCCGGGGAGATTCCGGCTTCCGTTCCCGTGACCGCCGCGGAGATTTTCATCGTCGTGGAGATGGTTTTCACGGTCGCCGCGAAGGAGGTTTCCAGCGTCGAGAGGGCGGTTTCAGGGAAAACCGTCGTGAAGGAGAGTTCCAACGCCGTGAAAGCGGTTTTGGTAGAGACCGCCGCGAAGGAGGTTTCCAGCGTCGAGAGGGCGGCTTCAGGGAAAATCGTCGTGAAGGAGGGTTCCAACGTCGTGAAAGCGGTTTTGGTAGAGACCGTCGCGAGGGAGGCTTTCAGCGTCAGGAGGGCGGTTTCAGGGAAAACCGTCGAGAAGGAGGATTCCAACGCCGCGAAAGCGGTTTTGGTAGAGACCGCCGCGAAGGAGGTTTTCAGCGTCAGGAGGACGGTTTCAGGGAAAACCGTCGTGAAGGAGGATTCCAACGCCGTGAAAGCGGTTTTGGTAGAGACCGCCGCGAAGGAGGTTTTCAGCGCCGTGAAGGCGGTTTTCGTAAACCGGGCTTTGGAGGCAGGTCTTCCGGCAGTTTTTCCCGCGGAAACAGAGGCCATTAATGAATGACTTGTTCCGGTATGAAGAAACATTGCAAAAGGTGGCTTTTTGCCGGATTGTGGGGACTGTCTCTTGTTCAGTGTCCACTTCTTGCTTCTCAGGATATTTCCTCTCCGACGCCTGCCGGGGAGGAAAATTTTGAGGTTTACCTGTCCGGTCTCCGCGAAAAAGCTCTGCATGGGGATCCAGCTGCCGCCCGGGAGCTGGCTGTGCATTATGACGTGGAGGGTAATGCGTCGGAAACATCCAAATGGATGTCCGAGTATGTTTCCCTGGCGGAGAAAGAGGCCAATAACGGAGATGTGGATTCCATGCTGGCCTTGGGCAAGCTGTTTTATGCAGGCAGCCGCCTGTACCCAAAAAATCTGGAAAAGGCCCGGTACTGGTTTACCCGCGCAGCTGACAACGGTAATGCCGCGGCACAGTACCAGGCGGCTGTAATGGCTTCCCAGGGAGCAGGAGGGCCGAAGGATGAGGCAACGGCAGCCCGTTATTATAAAAAATCTCTCCAGACGTGGAAGAAGGAGGCTGATGACGGCGACTCCAAGGCAGCGTTATGGGCTGCTCTTGTTTATGAACGAAAGCTGGTTCCGGATAGTTCTCCGGAAAAATCAGTCCCATATCTTCTTCAGGCAGCGGAAAGCGGCAATCTGACGGCACAAGGACTTCTGGCATTTAAGTACCGGGATGGGCTGGGAGTGCCGCAGAATGCGTCCAGGGCCGTGGAATGGTTTGAAAAGGCGGCCTCCCGTAAAGATTTGGGAGCCGTGATGGAACTGGGCATGATGTTCCGGGACGGCAAGTATTTGCCCCCTGACCGGGAAAAGGCCTTTTACTGGTTTGAAAAAGGGGCGGAATGGAAGGATCCGTACAGCATGGCTGCCCTGGCGGATATGCTGCTGGAGAGAGCTCCTTCCGCAGAACAGGCGGCCCGGGCCCTGGCTCTGTATCGTGAAGCTGCCGCCACCGGGTATTTCCCTGCGGCCCTAAAGGCCGCGGAGCTGCTCCAGAACGGAAAGGGCGGGGAACTGGATGCGGACGAAGCCTACAGGCTGCTGCGGCGTGTGGCTGACGCTACAGGGGATCCCAAGGCCATGTATATGCTGGCTCAGGTATATTATACACGGGGTGACGAGGTTCAGGGAGATTCCCTGATGAAAGCATCCGCCCAGGCGGCCTATCTGCCGGCCATGAACCGCATGGCGCGGCTCCATCTTCTGCCGGACAGTTCACTGCCCTGGAATCCTCTTTTATCCTATTATTATTGGAACCAGGCTGGAGAAATGGGGGATGAAAAGGCGGCTTCCGCCGCTTTTTGGCTGTTGTGGGGCGGCTCAGGCATCTTTTTATTGGCGGTATTGATTATTGTTTGGCGTTTCCAGCGTTTCGCCGCCAGAAGGCTTGCGGAACAGCAGAAACAGGAACAGCGGGCCTCTGATGACGCATGAAGCGTATTATGAGGTATCCGGCATGAAAAAAATCTGTTAAAAATACTGTAGTACTCCATGATGAACATGTTAGCTATTTTTGGACTGGGAACACCGGAAATTATCGCCATTCTGGTGATTGTCTTCCTTCTGTTCGGCGCTAAGAAACTTCCGGAATTTGCCCGCGGACTGGGCAAGAGCCTGGGAGAATTCAAGAAAGCCAAATCTGAATTTGAGGAAGAACTGTTAAAGACGGAGAAGGAAACGATGAGTGATGTCTCCGCCTCCAAAATGGGGATCCGGCCTTCTCCCGAGCTTTCCCGGCCCATTGATGTGGAGGTGGAGAAGACGACGGACTCCAAACCGGAAGGTAAATAAGTTGTTGCAGTTTGACGGCAATATAAGAACAGGGCGGGAATTTCCTGTCCTGTTTATTTCGGTTGAAAGGTTTTATTAAAATGGAGCGGGACTTTTTTTGCCGGCCGCTTTGTTCAGGAGGCGGGAGCAATTAGAACGGAATTTTTTTAATAGCCTGCAGGTTTTATTTTCCGGCAGGATACGGGCGGGAAAGAAGAGAAATTGAACGTTCACAGGAATACTGTGCAGAGTGGGGAGCTGTTCAGTTTATCGCGGTCCTTTTTTCAGGGCCTGGAAAAAAGAAAAGGCATGGATTTTTTTACGGCGGATGTTTTTCGTTTTTCAAAGGGTATATTGAATGCAGGGCTTCAAGTATTGATTTCTTGCGTTGTCCGTTGGCTTGTTGTACACATGTACTAATGAAGATTCATTTTTGCGGAGCGGCGGGAACGACGACGGGATCCCAGCATTTGCTGGAGGTGAACGGATGCCGGATTCTTCTGGATTGCGGCATGTACCAGGGGCGGCGTGAGGAGGCATGGCATATCAATAAGGATTTCCCCTATTTTTCTCCGGCGGAGGTGGACGCAGTGGTTCTTTCCCACGCTCATATTGATCATTCCGGCAATCTTCCCAATTTAGTGAAGCAGGGTTTTCAGGGAAATATCTACAGTACATTTGCAACCAGAGATCTCTGCCAGCTCATGCTGGCGGACGCCGCCCGCATTCAGGAGCATGACTGCGCATTCATCAATAAGATGAACAAGCGCCGCGGTATTCATCAGCCAGACGTTTATCCTACTTATTCCGAACAGGATGCGGAGCGGTGCATGCGCCAGTTCGTGAATATCGGATATGACCGGCCCATTCCCGTTGTTCCGGGGGTGACGCTCACGTTTTATGATGCGGGCCATATTCTGGGCGCTGCACAGGTGTGTCTGGATATTGAGGACAGGGAAGACGGGCGGAAAAAGCGTTTCCTGTTTTCCGGGGATGTGGGGAGGGGAGATAACGAATTACTGCGCGATCCCGTTCCGGTTCCGGATGTGGATATTTTGCTGATGGAGAGCACTTACGGCGGCCGTTTCCATGAGGCTCCCTCCCGTGATGACGAGACGTTCTGCCGGGATATCAAGGAGGCTCTGGAACTGGGCGGCCGCGTTTATATTCCGGCTTTTGCGGTGGAGCGCACCCAGCAGTTGCTTTATCTGCTGAACAGGGCCTACCATGAAGGCACTCTGCCCTTGCTGCCTGTATATGTGGACAGCCCCATGGCAGTAGGCGCGACGGAGATTTTCCGCATTCATCCGGAGTGTTTCAATAAGGAGGTGTACGATTTCCTGTTCCGGGAGAAGGATCCGTTTTGTTTCGAACAGTTGCGTTTGATCCGTTCCGTGGGCGAGTCCCAGGAGTTGAATAAAATGAACGGGCAGGCTATCATTATTTCCGCTTCAGGAATGTGTGAGGCTGGGCGCATTCTTCACCACTTGGCGAATAACATCGGCGATCCGAAAAATACGGTTCTTTTTGTAGGCTATTGTGCTGAACATACGCTGGGCCGCAAGATTATGGATGGGTGGAAAGAGGTTCCCATCCTGGGTAAACAATATCCTGTCCGGGCCAGAATACGGGAGATGGATTCCTTTTCCGGCCATGCGGACCATGGAGAACTGCTGGAGTATTTTGACAGGACCGGGGGGCCCAAGAAAAATATCATTCTGGTGCATGGGGAGAAGAAAGCTACCCAGGCTTTGGCGGAGGCGCTCAGGGGGCGTCAGAGCAATCCCGTTTCTATCGCACAGTTGGGAAGCGCCATGGTGCTTTAATGTGCCGGAATGCAGAATTGTTGCAGTATCCGCACGTGGTCCGGGCTCTCTTTCCCTAGTTTTATGTTCAACGGCGGATACGGTCCTAGTATTCCAATCAAGTCATGACGCCGGGATGGCTGCTCTGGCCGCTTGACCCGGTGTGTTTACGGGGCTAGCGTGCAGGTATGTCTTCATTATTTATTGAATATCCCAAATGCACGACCTGCCAGAAAGCAAAAAAGTGGCTTGATGACCAGGGAATTTCTTATGAGGATCGCCACATTGTGGAACAGAACCCCACGGCAGAAGAACTGCGGAGGTGGATTGAAGAGAGCGGGTTGCCAGCCAGGAAATTTTTTAATACCAGTGGACTGCTTTACAAGAGCATGAAGCTGAAAGACAAGCTTGCCGGCATGAGCCTGGATGAGCAGATAGCTCTGTTGGCCTCCAATGGCATGCTGGTTAAACGCCCCATTTTTATTGCCAACGGAAAGATATGCGTCGGTTTCAAGGCTGACGAGTGGAAGGTCGTTCATCATTCCTGATTCCCGCCATGCCGCTGATTACCCGCACCAAGCCGGGCTCTGCCAATTTCGGCCCCTGGGAGAATATCGTCAGGGTTCTGATTCTGGTATGGTTCATGCTGTACACGTTGAATGCCATCCCGGATATTCATCCTCTGGTTGGCCGTATTGCGGTCAAGGTGAATTACTGGATCAGTTATTTCTTCATGTTTGAGTATATTCTGAGGGTGCTGTGCTCCAAGCCCCGGAAGGCTTATATTTTCAGCGGCATGGGGATTCTGGATTTTATTGTCTGCGTGCCGTTTCTGGTCATGTTTTTCGGGACGGACTGGCAGATTCTTTATTCCCTGCGGATTGTCCGCATACTGGCTATTTTCAAGTTGGCCCGGTTTAATGAAACCGCCGCCAGTTTCAAAAAAGCCTTTTACCTGATCCGGGATGAATTTTTTCTGTTCTTCTCCGTGATCCTGTTCATGCTGTACGTCACTTCCCTGGGAATCTATATTGCGGAACACGATGCCCAGCCCGAGAAATTCCGTTCCTTTTTTGACGCTCTCTGGTTTGCCGTGGAAACTTTAAGCACGGTTGGATATGGAGACCTGGTGCCTATTACTCCCATGGGACGTATTTTTACCGGGGTAATTATGTTTATTGCCGTGTCCATCATTGCTATTTCCACAGGGCTGATCACGTCTGCTTTTTCCCGCGTATGGCAGCAGGAGAATGTTTTTGCGCACCGCCATAAAAGGGACGCAGACAAGGTGGCGTCTGAGGCCGGAGGGGAGGAAGAAGTTCCCAAATAGGCTTGTTCCGCTTCCCGTGGATTGTTGACAACGGTTTCAAAAAGAACGGCCGCCTTTCCTGAAAAAAGGCGGCCGTTGCATAAGGGAAAGCAAGGTTGTATCCTAGCTGTTGTACATTTCCGTGTAGTACTGATCCGCCATGCGGTCGGAGTCGAATTCGGGATAGATGTCTGTCATCGCATTGAAAACGATGTCCATCCACTTGTCGTTGTGATCGTAGTAGAGGGGAAGAATCTTGTCGTCCAGAATGTTGTAGAAGTTATCGCGGTCGGAGCGGTCGCGGGCTTCCGGGGAGAGATGGGCGGGAGCTTCCGGAATGACGAAGCAGTTTTTCCCATCCTTGGCGAATTCGCAGATCCAGCCGTCATTGGTGGAGACGGAGATGGAGCCGTTCATGGCGGCGGACATGCCGGAGGTTCCGGAGGCTTCCCGGGTTACCACGGGGTTGTTGAGCCATACGTCGGAACCGTTTTTCAGGTAGCGGCTCAAGCCCAGTTCATAGCCGGTGAGCACGGCGGAACGGGGGTATTTGGCCGTCATGTCGTTCAGGCGGTTAAAGATTTCAATAGCGCCATGATCCATCGGGTAGGGTTTGCCGGCCCAGATGAACTGCACCGGATAATTGGTGCGCTGGAGCATGCGTTCGAACATCGTGGGATTGCCGGTGACCAGGTCCGGACGCTTGTAGGCCGCAAAACGGCGCGCCCATACGATAGTGAGGCAGTTCGGGTCAAAAACGCGGCCCGTTTGTTCACCCACCATGCGGAAGAGGGCTTTTTTCAGGGCCCGCTTGCGGCGGATGAACGCTTCCTTGTTGCGGGCCTGGAAGGCTTCCGCCAGTTCCGGGTCCTGCCAGTATTTCTGGTTCTGGGCATTAGTGATATGGATGATGGGGCATATGCCCTCATAGTCCTTCCACATCTGGCGGGACACTTCTCCATGGAGTTTGGAGACGCCGTTGGCGATGTGGGAGAGGCGTAAGGCGGCCAGCGTGTAGTTGAACGTATTGTCCGTCATGCCTACGGCGGCGCGCACCTGTTCCATGGAGAGCCCGTCGAAGAAGGAGAACGTATTCATGGTGTTTACGTCCATCTTTTCGTTGCCGGCTTCTTCCGGGGTATGGGTGGTGAAAACGAAACGCTTGCGCACTTCTTCCACGCTGCCGGTCTTGGCAAGCACGTGGAAGGCGGCAGCCAGGCCGTGGGCTTCGTTTAAATGGTAGATTTCCGGTTCAACGCCCAGTTCGTCAAAAAGGCGGGCGCCTCCCTTGCCCAGCAGCACGTACTGGGCGATGCGGGTGAATCCGTTGGCGTCGTACAGGCGGCGGGAGATGTTGCGGCTTTCCTCGTCATTTTCCTCCAGGTCCGTGGAAAGGAAGAACATGGGCGCGGTGCCGAATGTTTCCGGATTCAGGAAGTAGGCTTTTACCCAGACGGGCGCTCCGCAGACATGAATGAGGAATTTGATGTTGTGATCTTCCAGGAACGGGTAGTTTTTACGCATGTATTGCGTAGCCATGGACCCGTCTTCCGCACGGATCTGGTTATAGTAGCCGTAGCTCCACAGAATACCGACGCCTACGAGGTTCTGGCGCAGGTCATGCGCACTGCGCATATGGGAGCCGGACAGGTAGCCCAGACCGCCGGAATAGATTTTAAATGAATTATCAATGGCGTATTCCATGGAGAAGTACGCAACGCTTTTCCCATATTTGGGGTCTATTTCATACGGGTGCTCGAAAATGGTGGGTAAAAATGATTTCGCCATGGTTCTGTAAATAGAGTAAAGTGTTCAAAAGGAGAACTCGCACGCCTTGGTATCATGATTCTTTCCCGTTGGAAAGGGCAAATTGCGTGTGTTTTTGAATTGTCGATTGAACAGGAACGTCTTTCCGGCGTTTGCCGTCCGCAGTTGCTCCGAGGCGTTTTCCTGAGAAGGGAAGGAGAGGCGGGAGCCTCCGTTCCCTGGGCTTTTCGGCGTTCCGAAATGAATTTTGAGCTTGCCGCCGCAGGGGAAAAAGAGCATGAATGGGGGGCATGAAAGCTCTTGTAAAAACGCAGGCTGGCCCCGGTTTGGAATTGATGGATGTTCCTATGCCGGAAGTCGGCCCGAATGATGTTCTGATTAAAATTCATAAAACAGCCATTTGCGGCACGGACCTTCATATTTGGAATTGGGATAAATGGGCCCAGCAGACTATTCCGGTGGGGATGCATGTGGGCCATGAGTTCTGCGGCGTGATTGAGTCCGTAGGCTCTTCCGTGACGGAATACAAGCCCGGGGAGATTGTTTCCGGTGAGGGGCACATTGTCTGCGGCCATTGCCGCAGCTGCCGTTCAGGGCAGAAGCACTTGTGTCCCAACACAAAGGGAGTGGGGGTCAACAGGCCCGGCTGTTTTGCGGAGTACCTTTCCATTCCGCAGGATAACGTGGTGCGCATCCACAAGAGTATTCCGATGGAAATCGCCTCTATCTTCGACCCGCTGGGCAACGCCGTCCATACGGCTTTGTCCTGGGACCTGGTAGGCGAGGACGTCCTGATTACCGGGGCCGGAGTGATCGGCTGCATGGCCGCCGCCGTCTGCAAGAAGGCCGGAGCCAAGACGGTGGTCATTACGGATATCAATGATTTCCGCCTGGGCCTTGCCAAAACGCTGGGTGCGGACCGGACCGTGAACGTGACCCGTGAAAAGCTGGAAGACGTGATGAAGGAACTGGAAATGACGGAGGGTTTTGACGTGTGCCTGGAAATGAGCGGAGCTCCGTCCTGCCTGAAGGACATCATCGACAATTCCCGCAACGGAGCCAACATTTCCCTGCTGGGAATTCAACCCGACGGTTCCAGCATCGAATGGAATAAATTCATTTGGAAAGGGCTGAAGATGAAAGGAATTTATGGCCGTGAAATCTTTGAAACGTGGCATAAGATGGATTCCATGATCCGCAGCGGCCTGGATATAGCGCCCATCATCACGCACCGTCTGCCCTATACGGAATTCCGGGAAGGGTTTGAAGCCATGAATTCGGGAAAATCCGGCAAGGTTGTTCTGGACTGGATTGTTTGATTCCCTTTTTTCTTTCCATGTGATTGTGGATGCCCCGGTTTTCCTTCAGGAAACCGGGGCATTTTTAGGGGACAGGGATAAAGGGGGATAGGATTGTTGTTGAAACGTCAGGCTGTTTTTCCGGGGGGATGCGGCATCCGGGCTTCCCGGGCATGGGCGCGGCGTTCTTCTTTCATGCGGCGCGCATAGCTGTCGTCGTCTTCTTCAAAAGCGTCCGGATGAGTCAATCTGAGCCTTCGTATCACCTTGTCATGGTCGCCGGGGGAAACCAGGTCCGTAAACAGGCCTCCGTGAAGGTGGTCTACCTCGTGCTGCAGGCAGCGCGCCAGCAGTCCGTTGCATTTCACAGTCACAGTCCGTCCGTCCATCATGGTTAAAATTGCCCGTACGCAGGAACGGCGCATTACGTCCGCATATACTTTGGTGATGCTCAGGCAGCCTTCCCGGTACGGCACTTTTTTGCCGAAGGGATGCAGGATGGGATTGATGAAATTCAAGGGCATGATTTGGGACAAAGCAGCGGGGCGTCCGTCCACTTCCAGCCAGGTAGTGGTTGCATCTGTGGAGGGGATGTTGATGGTGACCATCTGAATGGGCCGGCCTACCTGCGGCGCGGCCAGGCCTATGCCTCCCTGGGCCAGGGTTTCCTGCATATCGTCCAGGAAGGAAAGGATATCTCTGTTGATATGAACCACAGGCCCGCATTCCTCTCTCAAAAGAGGATGTCCGTATTGAAGAATATCAAGAATCACGGCTGACAGGATGATATGGATAAAAAAGTGTGACATCCCGAATCAGAAAAGTGTTCACCATATTAAATAAATATTTCTTCCTGTCGAAGGAACGGGAATGTTTTTCCCGGATGAAATGAAAAGACCTTGAACTTTGATGACGCTTTTTTACGGTAGCTTCGGCGCCGCGGTGCGGGCCGGAGTTTCATTCTTCTTCTTCAATGCTGCTTTCTTATGAAGTTTAGCTCCTGTTTTTCTCTGTTCCTGAATTTGCCGTTGATGGGAGGCGCGCTCCCGCTGGCGCTGTGTTTGTGTTCCTGCGGAGATAAGGGAAAAGATGCCAGGTCTGCGGAAGCAGGGGCTTCTGAAGAGCTTTCCCCGGTGGAATCTTATGAAGAGCTGCTTTCCCTGCGACTGAAGGAAGTGGAACAGATGACGGATCTGGTTATTTCCATCCAGGACCGTGCCGCAGGAGAGGCCCTGATGGATGAACTTGGACGCCTGACGGAGAAATTTAAATTTTACGATATGAATTGCGGGCGCCTGATGGCTCTGAATCCGCGCGTGCATGAAGAATCGCGTAAAATGCATCCCGCCTTTCATTCCATTCTCCGGGAACGCGTGGACAAGGCCCGCGACCGGATGATGTCGGGAATACTGAAGCTCCATGAATTCAGGTATTATGATTCCGATGTCATCAGGAATGATCTGGAAAAGTGCGGTCTCAGTCTGACGGACGAACGGGTGGCCCTGTATTTGAATAACAAGATAAAGCCGTTTCTGAAAGCTTATCTGGAACAGTATTCCACCATGGTGGACATGCTGGAGGGGATTGACAATAAAGTTGCCGCGGAAGCCTATGCCGTATCTGTAGCCCTTCAGGGCCGAATGGTCAGGGAACAGATGAACAACATTGCCAGAATGGAGAAGAAGTATGGTGACTGGATTCCCGGTTTTGAACGGCATTTCCATGAGGGGCTGGAAAAGATGAGAAAGCAGGCGGAGGATGAGCGTAAACGCGCTTTCCGGGCGCTCCTGAAGCTGACGACGGCCAGGATGTATGGTTCCCCTTCCATGCAAAAGGCTGTGGCGGGGCTTAAAATAGAGCAGCCCAGGCTGATCGATTTTCAGGAGTTCTGGTCCGACCCTGTCGTGACCATGGAGGAGTTCTGCCTGTGCCTGGAGAGAGTTGACTTTCTTCTTCGCGGCATCAAGGATGCCGGAACGGCTGACCGGTGCGCCATGGAGTTGGTGGAAGTGGTGGCCAAGTTGAAAAGGCTGCGCTATGTTGTTGATGATTTTCAGAAATCCGGACGTATGAATCTGGTGAAAACCAGGGACATGGAGCGTATCAGCCGCCGTGCGGAGGAAGCGGAAATGGCCGTTTCCAGCACCATAGCCCGTCTTATTGCGGAGACGGACGTAGTAACCCGTTCTCCTCTTCTTTTCAGGGCCATGGGACTTTACCGCGATGTAATGTACGCGCATTGAGTGCCGTATGCGCGGAAAGCGATGATTGACTTTCTTGGGCGGGATATGACAATCAGCCTATGAAGGATGTTGATTTTTCCGGCAGTACCGTGGTGGTGACGGGAGGAGCCTGCGGCATTGGCCGCGCCATTGCGGAAGCCTGCGCTGCGGCGGGAGCCCGGGTGGCGGTTTTGGATGTGAAGCATGAGGAAACGGCCTCCCTGCTGGAGGAACTGCCGGGAGAGGGGCATCTTTGCGTGACGGGCAATGCTGGCGTGGAAGAGGACGTGCGGTCTTTTGCGGAAAAGGTGTTGGAATGCTTTGGGCATGTGGATGTGCTGGTAAATAATGCGTGCATCACGCGTCGCGGCATTCTGTCCGGCTGTTCCTTTGAGGAATTCAATGAAGTTTTGCGCGTGGGAGTTTCCGCTTCCTATCTGCTAAGCCTTTTATTTCGCGACCATTTTTCCCGCGGCGCTTCCATCGTGAATATTGCTTCCACCCGCGCATCCATGTCCCAGAAGGATACGGAAAGCTATAGCGCGGCCAAGGGCGCCCTCACTTCTTTAACTCATGCTCTCGCCATGAGCCTCGCCCCTTTCGGCGTTCGTGTGAACAGCATCAGTCCTGGCTGGATTGACACGGGGGCTTTCGGCGTCCTGTCTCCGGAAGACGGTTTTCAGCACCCTTCCGGACGCGTCGGTTCGCCGGAAGATATCGTGAAGGCCGTTTTCTTTCTCTGCAGCTCCGGCTTTGTCAATGCGGAGAATCTGGTCATTGACGGCGGCATGTCCCGTATGATGGTGTACCACGGGGATGAGGGGTGGTCATTTCATCCGGAACAGACGGACAGCGCCTCCTCCTGATGGGCTTGCGCTTCCGGCATGCTTTCCATTACAGCTGTTTCAAACAGGTTCCGCGCGTTCCTACGCTTATTTCTCCAGGAGCCCGGAGAACTGCGGCAGGCAGGCCGTTTGCCTCCATAAAAAAGGGCCGTCTCCGGGACGGAGCGGCCCTGTTATGCCTCGGAGGAGAATAACGTCAGCGAATCGTGACGCGGGGGTCGTTCGCCAGAACTTCGGCCAGTTCATCCCAGCCGTCTTCCGTCTGGAGCTGGAACATCTGGAGGTATACGGACGCTACGCCGGCAGGGTATTTTTCAAACAGTTCGTCCACAGCTTTGGCGAGTTTGTCCTTGTCCAGCGTTTCCGGCAGTTCATTGACAATGCCGTTGCCGTCATGGGGGATGCCCAGGGTATTCAGGAACGTAATCAGCATGTCCTGGTGTTTGCGCAACAGCCAGACCTGAAGCAGATGGTCACCGATTTCATTGCTGGGTTTCCACGACAGCATTTTCTTGATGAAGGAAAATTGTTCCTGAAGAGGTTTGCGCTGGATAAATTCGGGGCGCAGTTTTTTCAGGGCTCCAAGTTCACGCACGGCGGCGCGGTAAATGGCGCGTTCCTGGTTGCGCATCCAGTCCAGAATGTTGCTGATTGTTTCTTCGTCCGCCTGCTGGAAAATGTAATATGCCTTCATGATAAGTAGGGAAAGAAAAGCTCTTTGAGGACATGAACTCCACCATGTTTCCTGCGCCTATGCAAGCTCTTCTACTGTCACCTGCCGCTCTTGGCTTCTATTCCGCATTCAAGGAGTAAAAAAACGGTCTTATTGCAAAAAAGACTTGCTAAAAGGGGACTCTTATGATTACTTGCTCGTGCGCTTCTCGCGATGCCACTGTAGCTCAGGGGTAGAGCAACGCATTCGTAATGCGTGGGTCGTCGGTTCAATTCCGACCAGTGGCTCCATCTTCATGGGTGGTGCTTGTCGCGGGGAATCACCGGATACATGCCTCGTTAGCTCAGTTGGTAGAGCAGCTGACTCTTAATCAGTTTGTCCACGGTTCGAGCCCGTGACGGGGTACCATCCGGTCGTTCCTGCAAGGGATGCCCTTATTCCAGTGCCTCGTTAGCTCAGTTGGTAGAGCAGCTGACTCTTAATCAGTTTGTCCACGGTTCGAGCCCGTGACGGGGTACCATTTCTTTTTTAGTCCGGCTTGCTGATGGCAAAGCCGGATTTTATTTATTCCAAAATAAGGGAATAGAGAAACGAATTGAGAAACCTGAAACCTGATAGGGAAACCGGATTTATGAAATGGGGTGTTGCCTCCATGGAAACAGGCATTGCCGGTGCAAGCGCGCCGGGATTGTCCAGGAAAGGGCATTCCGAGCATGAATGTTCTGAAGCTGGCTTCCCGGACAATTTCTCCTTTTGATTGCGCGGCCCGTTCCAGTAGTGTACGAATGCCGCAGTGAAGGAGCGGAACGTTCAGGATTGTTTTATAGCTCAGTGTTTCGCCGTGGAGAAGGGCAGCGGGGGTCGTCCTGAAACCTGGGGGCGGTTGAAAGAGGCGGTGATGAATAATTTGCTGAAACGGCAGGCTGGCCGTGAGGGCCGGCTGCCGGGGGGATTCGCTTTTTCCTTGAGGGAAGAGGATGTCTGCCGGGCTGTTACTCCTTCCGTGCTGGAAGGATTGCTGGGGCGTTTCCTGACGGATGCCCGCCGTTCCGGGACGGTGTATACCCCCGGCTTTCTTGTTCGCTGGATGGCCCGGGAAGCGGTATCTTCCTGGCTGGAATCCAGATTGCCTGCTCCCAGGAGCGGTGATGAAGAAGCCGGGTTGCTGGGAAGTATCCGTGTGCTGGATTTATCCGCCGGGGCCGGAGCATTCACCATGGGAATGCTCCGGGAGCTTGTCTCCCGCAGAAAGCGTCTGGAACCGGGGTGTCCGGAGTCCGATTTAATCCGCTCCGTTTTGGAAGAGAATATTTACGGAGTGGATGTCTGTGCGGAGGCGTTGGAAGTGGCCCGTTTCCGTTTTCGTTGCGCATGGCTCGCCGCCGGAGGAAAGGGGGAGTTACGGGATCGCCTGCTGTGCGGGGACAGTCTGGATATGTCTGCGTCCGGCGTCTGGCGGCAGGGCCTTTCAACGGTCATGGAGGAAGGAGGCTTTGACCTGGTGATCGGCAATCCCCCTTTTGTCGGGGAAAAAGGGAACAAGGAATTATTTGACCGGTTGAAATGTTCTTCTCTTGCTTCCTACTGTTCTTCCCGCATGGATTACTGGTACGTGTTTGCCTGTGTGGGGCTGGATGCCCTGAAGCGGGGGGGCGTGATGCATTTGGTCGTTCCCAACAAGTGGATGGCTAATGCCGGAGCCGCCTTTCTCCGCCGCAAGCTGCTGGAAGATTGCGGTCTGCTGCGCTTGTCGGATTTCGGAGCCTGCCGGGTGTTTGAATCCGCCCGCGTCCATACCATGACTGTTCTGGCGGAGAAAAAGGGAGAGGAAGGCAAGCGTCTGGTTCCGGAATACCGCCGTTTTGGCGGCTCCGTGAATGAAGTGGAATCATTTCTGGAACATGAGCCGTACCGTCAATTTCCCCTGCCGGAAGATGCCGGAACGTGCGTCAGGGAAGGATTGTCCTTCTGCTCTTCAGCAGAGCGGCGTCTTCTGGAAAAGATGGAGGCGTGCCGGAATTTCAGGCTGGACGCCGCAAAGGAAATGACGCAGGGGATTGTGCCGAATCCAGACGTCGTTTCCTCGCGTGCTCTGGAGAATCTGGGGCCTGAAACAGTGCGGCGGTTCGGAATCCGGAGGGGGGATGGGGTATTCGTCGTGCCTAAGGGGTATGTTGACCTGCTGCCGGAACGGGAGCGGCGTTTTCTCAAGCCTCTGTATGAACCTGTTCAGGCAGGGCGGCATGCGCTGAACGATCCTGAGAAGGTGTTGTTATATCTGACCCCGTCCAACGGAGCGGAGCAGGCCGTTACGCTTTTGCGCCATTTGGAAAAGTTCCGTCCCCTGATGGAGGCCCGGCGGGAAACACGCATGGGCCGCATGAAATACTACCATGTGCACTGGCCCCGGCAGGAGCGTTTTTTCCGTCCCGGCCCCAAAATCCTGGCCGTCAGGAAGTGTGCCCGTCCAACCTTCTCCTATACGGAAAAGGAGGCTTATGTGATGATGGCATTCAACGTGATCCGCTCGGAACGCGTGAGCATGAAATATCTGGCGGCTCTGTTCAATTCGCGCCTGATGCAGTTTTGGTTTCTCCGCCGGGGAAAAATGCAGGGGGATTTTTTCCAGATGGATACCGCCCCTATCCTCCGGGCCCCCATCCGCGTGCCCGGCCTTCCCCTGTTGCGGGAGGCGGAAAGGCTGGCGGACGCGCTCGCGGTTCGCTATTGTCCGGAAGGGGATGAGCGGATGAATGTGCTGATGGAAGACATTTACGGCCTTTCCCCGCAGGAGCGGGAGGTAGTTATTCAGGCATGTTCCTCCATGCGGGCCGGGAGGGAAAGCTTGCCGGAATGATGCGCTGGAGCCGGTAAACGTTAGCGAGCATGCCAGGGAACTTCATTATGGTTTTTCCCTCGCGTCGGGAATGATGAGGAATGGCCCCCATTCGTCAGGCCGATGATACGCAGGCTGATGTCGCCATAACTCCAGTCCGTGCCGAAACCTGCGTCCCTAAGCCTTTTGATAGTGGCGCTCCGTAAGGGCGTACCGCTGCGTTCACCATTGCCGTTCTTTGTAACAACCCTTTCAGAAACCTGTGATGTCGAAAGGAACATCCGGGCTTGATTTTCAAAGGCGGCTCCTTAAGATGTGCGCCCAATTTGTTTGTTTAACCTATGATGAAGCTTGTTTTTCCGGGGATGTCCCTGTTGGCCGCTTGCTGGTGTGCCGCCTTTCCTTCGGCGGAAGCCGGTGTGGGAGCAACTCAGTTCCAGCCGGTTTCCGGGGAATCTCTGCCGTCCCTGTGCCGGGTGCTGGACCGCGGTCCCGTGCTGTACCGGAATGATTCCTCATGGATCAGGAAGGTGAAGCTGACGCTGATCGGCCAGTATCAGGCAGCAGCCGTCAGCCCCAATGGAGCCAATAAATTCTGCGCTTCTTCCGGCGGTCATAACAACGGGTGGAGGCGCGCTTACCTGGGCGGCGACATCCTGATGGGGGACGGTTCCTGGCGTCTGTCCAATCTGACGAATGTAGGGGATTTGGAAGGTCGGCACCGCGAAGTGCGGGGAGAATGGATCGGCAGCCACACGGAGTGGTCCCTGTATGAACTTTATCTGGAAAAGACCATGTCCGGCGTCAAGCTCAGGGCCGGCAAGCTGACGCCTCACCTGACGTCGGAATATTGCCTGGCTTCCTCACGGATTAAAACAGTGGAAAGGTCCGCCCTGTGCAATGAATTAATCCCTATTTCCAACTGGGGGCTGGAGGCCAATTTTCAGAAGGATGCCAAGAGCCTGTACCATTCCTACGGCGTTTACCTGAATGCGAACGGTACGGATTTGAAGGATGAAATCGAGTTCCATTCCGCGGACAACCTGTTTCTCCTGAACGCCATGAAGTGGAAGGTGGCTTCTCCCATGTGGGACAGCCAGTTTCTGGGGTACCAGTATGCCCATAATTTTACGGAATGGCGGGGAAGGAAAATCCCTTCCTCGTCCGATTACTGCGGAACGGGGGCGCAGGACGTGATTTCCCTGAGCTGGGACGCCAGCCGCGGAGCTTTCTCCATCATGGGGAATTTACTGGCAGGCGTGGGAATTGTAGGCCAGCCTGGCGCAAAGAATGTGTACGGACTGGTGTTGCAGCCCATTTACCGGATTTCCCCGCATCTTGAGGGCGTCTTTCAATACCAGTGCTCTTTTGGGAACCGTTCTGTGAAGCTGAATACCCGTTATGTGCCCAGCGTCACCCATTACCCCGCATGGGTGGACAGCATGCATTCCTTTTACCTGGGGCTGAATTGCTATCTGTGTCCGGAGGCCGTCAATGCGGTCAAGCTGATGCTGGCTGTAGAGTATGTCACCAGCCATGTGGATTCGGCAACGGCCAAAGCCTTTAACGGATGGTCTGTTTTCGGGGCTGTCCGCTTCAAGTTCTGAGGCTTTCTGCCCCCCTTCCTATTGTAATTTCTTCAATATAGTGGGCTGATAGGCCGGAAGAGCCGGAATAGGAACGTATCCGGGCGGAAGCTGATCCCAGACGGGATGCATGGGCTGCGCATCCGCTTCAAAAACGGTTCCGTTGAAGGATTTGATGATGGTGCGGATGGCTCCGGACGGAGCCGGCTGCACTACCAGGGGGCGCGGCGCCGATTCCGGAAGGTTCATGTGCAGGTTGACTTCCTCTTCATTCCAGGCGGGCCAGGAATCGGAAGGCGTGGCGGTTCCGCGAGTTCCCGTATTGGCGGCGGAACGGGGCGTATGGAAAAAGGGACTGTCCGGATCCCCGGCGTTCAGCCAGACTTCCTCGTCCGGCGTCTCGGTTGTGATGACAATGTCTTCCTGGTTTTCCGCATGGTGAAATTCATAGCCTGACCGCTCATGGACGTCCCTTTCCGTTTTGTCGTCATTCATGTGGATGCTGATGGCCGGTTTGCTTTTGGAGGCCTCGTGAGAGGCCTTGGACTGGAAGAGGGCGGCCTGCCGCTTCAGGGTTTCCGGAGACGTGCCGCGCGCGTATTTGGGGAAGAAAACGCTTTTGGTATCTATTTTGCCGGGATGCACTTTCACCGGCTCATCCGACAGCTCGAAGACGTATTTTACGGGAAGTTCCGTCGCGGAACCCCGGCAGGAAAAACTTACCAGGAACGCCAGGCCCAGGCATGTCAAGAGATACAGGGGCAGAACGAATTTCATCAGAGGTTGAACTGGTTTCAGTAGAGCAAAAAGAGGAAAATATTCAATGCAAAAAGAGGAAATCCGGCTCTCCGGCTTCTCCCTTCCGCGGCGTGCGGAGGCGGCGTTTCCGTCATTTCTCTTCTTGGCAGCCTGATGAGGCTGTCTTATGGTAATGGCCATGATGAAAAAAATTGTCTCTTTATGGGCGGCTTCCTTCGCCTTCTTTTTTTTGAGCGGATGTGACCGCGCCCCTTCTTCCGGGGAAAGGCAGGCTGCTCCTTCAGCGGAACGGGAAAAGCCGTCTGCGGTGCGGAAAGAGGCGGAAATATGGAGAGAGCGCCTGGACGCTGCTGTGGCCGGCGCCGGCCGCGAGAAGGAAAATGGAAGCGAGCATGTAAAAGCCCTCAATGATGTGGCCGCTCTGTATGCGGAGGGGTTGCAGAATGGCTGGGTTCATCCGCTGGACGTGCGTTCCTGGTGTGATTCCGTGGCGGAGACCGGTTCCGGGTACTCCGGGGAAACGGTCATCGGCGCCATGTTCCTGTATGGGACGGGAATCAAGCGTGATGCCGTAGCGGCCAGGGAGTGGTTTGAGTACGGGCTTGGCCGCCCGGGAACCCAGCGGGGGAACGCCCTGTACATGTTGGGAATGATGTATTTCAAGGGGGATGGCGAGGATCAGGATCTGAACAAGGCGCTGGGGTTGTGGCGCAAGGCGGCGGATGAGGAACATCCGGCTGCCACGGGGCTGCTTGGCCGGGCTTACATGGAGGGAAAGATGGGTTTTGAGAAGGATGCCGCTTCCGGCTTGGCGCTGCTGGAGAAGGCCGCCAACGGAGGGAATACGCCTTCGTCCGTCTATCTGGGGAACATTTATGCAAAGGGGCAGGGAGTGGCGCGGGATATGGAGCGAGCCATGAAGTGGTATGAACAGGCGGCTGCGGCCGGAGACGCCCATTCCCAGTATATCGTGGGACTGGCTTATCTGGAAGGTTCCGGCGTGCCTGTGGATGAGGGAAAGGCGTTCAGCTGGCTCCGGCTGGCCGCCGGGCAGAATCACGTCAACGCCATGCTGATGCTTTCCGTCTGCTACAGCACCGGAAAGGGAACCTCTCAGGATGCGGATATGGCGGAAGTCTGGAAAAAGAAGGCGCTTCAACTGAATGCGGAGCGTGAGGGCGGTTCTGCTCCGCAGACGCAGAAACGTTAACTTTCCCGGATTTCCCTGTTCAGGAAATCCAAAGCTTTCTTCCGTTCCAGAATAACGTTCCCCCGGGAGTCCGGAATGACCAGCAGGCCGTCCCGTTGTTCCAGTATGGCGTGAATCATGGCGAATACATGGCCCAGGGCATATTCGTCCTCCAGAATGAAGCGCAGCATTTTGGTGCGGTTCCCTATCTGCCGGAGGGCCGCGTTGTCCCTTTTGAACGCCTGGCGCGCGTCGTCCTTTTCCATGACCCAGAATACGTCCAGCTGGGATTCTCCCTCTTCATCCAGATATTCTCCTTCCAGCACATGGTCCGGAGCGTTTTCCGGCACACCGGAAAGGTTCAGCCGGAAACAGCCGTCCAGGCGGAACATGCTCTCCTGCAATTCCTCTGCGGCCGGCAGAGGGGCATCCTGAATGAAAAGCCAGAATTCCTGTTCGTCCGGGGCGGGGGAGGCGTGCGTCATGATATGATTGTGGCATTCCCTCCTTGTTTTCCCACCCGGATTTGTGACATTGAGGCGGCGCGTGCGGATTTTTGGATGTTCAAGAGCTTTCTTCCCGATTAAAAACAGGGCCATGAGTATTCCCGTAATGATGACGATTGCCGGTTCCGACTGCTCCGCGGGGGCCGGTCTCCAGGCTGACCTGAAAGCGGCCCATGCCATGGGGGCGTTTGCGCTTACGGCCGTTACCTGCGTCGTGTCCGAGGCGCCCGGGACAGTGCGCGGCATTCAGGAGGTGGACCCTGCGCTGGTGGCTGACCAGGTGCGCATCAATCTGGAACATTTTCCCGTGCGCGCCGTGAAGACGGGCATGCTGTATTCCCCGGCTATCGTTCGTGCGGTGCATGAGGTGCTGGCCGGGGCGGATGTTCCCGTTGTGGTGGACCCGGTTATGATCGCCACGGCGGGCGACCGCCTGATGCGGGAAGAGGCGGTGGCTGTTTATGAAGAGCTTCTGCTGCCGGGAGCGGCGTTGCTTACTCCCAATCTGGATGAGGCTGCCGTCCTGCTCCGCTCTTCCGTGAATCCGGGAAGGGATGAACTGCCGGAGGCCGCCGCGCGCCTCGCCGTCAGGTACGGATGCCCCGTCTTTCTGAAGGGCGGCCATCTGGAGGGGGACTGCCGGGACGTGCTGGCCGGCCCTGACGGCTGTCTGCTGGGGCAATGGGAGCGCCCGCGCGTACAGGATGTGAGCACTCACGGAACGGGCTGTTCCCTGTCCGCCGCCGTCGCGGCGCGGCTGGCTGCCGGGGATGGACTGGTTGCGGCGGTGGAGCGCGGCCTGGAATTCATCGCTTCCGCCATCCGGAACCATCTGCGCTGGGAACAGCCGGTCCGGGTGGATGCGCTGAAATTGTGGTAAAACTTTCTTCGCCCCGGTTGTCTTCCTCTCCCGCACGGATTGGGGAACCCGGGGACTGCCTCCGCCTTTCTGTGCCTTAATAACGCTTTGTGCTTGCGTAAGGGAGGTGGGGTTGGTAGTTGTATCCACGCCCATGTGCCACATGGAGCTCGTAAAAATTAGTAAATATCATAGCAATCATCACTATGGGACAGCAAATCCGCAAAGTCACCAAGCGCCGCAGACGTATTGAATACCTCAAGCGTAAGAAGGAACAGTCCAAGTTGAATTCCAATGCGCCTATCCGTCTGGCCGTTCCCGTTGCCAAGGATGCCAAGCCTGCCGCCAAGGAAGCTCCCGCCAAAAAGACTGCGGCCAAGGCCCCGGCCAAAAAGACTGAAACCAAGGCTGCCGCCGCCAAGAAGGCTCCCGCCAAAAAGCCGGCTGCCAAGAAGGCCGCTGAACCCGCCGCCGAATAATTGCCCGGGCGGAGGTGGTCCCTTCGCGCGTCAATCAAACAGTTTTTACAAGCCGCCGTGCAATGGCACGGCGGTTTTTTTGCATATCTGGATTTCCTGCGTTTTTCAGAAGCGGGAAGAGGAGGCGCGGCTGTTCCGGTGATGCCGCGCCGTACGTATTCTCAAGCCGGCGGTTGATTCGTGTTTCCCTGTTTCCGGGGAAGGCTTTTTCCGGGGTTTTATGGAAAAGGATTGACACTGTTTTTCTGATGCGTACAAAGAAAATAGCGTCGTTTATCTTTACTTTATGCGCCATCGTACTACAGACACTCCCAAAGGGCACCGCAATTACATCATCATTGCGTGTGACGTGCTTCTTTTCCTGGCCATGCTCAAGTGGCTTCCCGTGGAACCGGAGGTAGCCAGGGGGCTGGCTGTTCTCACCTTTATCGGCATCCTGTGGCTGACGGAAGCCCTGCACGTAACCGTAACTTCCCTGCTGGTGCCGGTGCTTGCCATGTTTATGGGGATTCTGCCTGGGGCAAAGGCGCTGTCCGGTTTTGCGGATCCCACCATTTTCCTGTTTTTCGGGGGCTTTGCCCTGGCCGGCGCTCTCCACGAACAGAAAATTGATGCCTGGCTGGCGGGAAAAATCCTCCGGATGGCCCGCGGGAGCCTGGGGATGGCTCTGATTCTGATTTTCCTGGCTACGGCGTTTCTTTCCATGTGGATGTCCAATACGGCCACAGCGGCGATGATGCTCCCTCTGGTGATCGGCCTTCTGGACCGCATTCCGGCGGAAAGACTGAAAACGACGGCTCCTTTTGCCATCCTGGGGGTGGCGTACAGCGCCTCCATCGGCGGCATGGGAACGCTGGTAGGGTCTCCTCCCAACGCCATTGCGGCGCATGAACTCGGCATGGGGTTTGCGGAATGGTTCCGGATTGCCATGCCCATTGTCCTGGTGTTCGGGGTGATTGTTTTCTTCCTGATGTATCTGTTCCTCCGCCCGAATCTGGGGATGCATGTGGATATGGAGCCGGCGGAAGGGGAAAACGCGGAGGCCCGGTTGAATGCCAGGCAGGTGCGTGTTCTTATTCTCTTCGTGCTGGTGGCCGGGAGCTGGATGTGCAGCAGTTTCCTTTCCTCTGCTCTGGGCGGCATTCCGTCCATGGACACGCTCATCGCGCTGAGCGCTGCGGTGCTGCTGCCGCTGTGCGGGGTGATCAACTGGGGCGGCATCGCCAAAAATACGGACTGGGGCGTCCTGCTTTTATTCGGAGGCGGCATCACGCTCAGCAGCATCCTCGTCCAGACGGGGGCGGCAGGATTCCTGGCGGATCAGGTATCTTCTCTCGCCATGGGGCAGAGCCCCATCATCATCCTGCTCATCATCAGCCTCTTCATCACGTCGCTGACGGAATTCTGTTCCAATACGGCCAGCGCCGCCCTGGTGGCCCCGCTGATGGTCACGGTAGCCTCCGCCATGGGCATGTCTGCTACGCCGCTGGTGCTTCTGGTAGGCATAGGCGCTTCCTGCGCCTTCATGCTCCCCGTTTCCACTCCTCCCAACGCCCTGGCCTTCGCGACGGGAAAATTCCCTCAGATGACCATGGTGAAGGTGGGGCTGCTGATTAATGTGGTGCTCGTTTTCGTGAAGGCTTTCTGGGCCTGGATATTCTGGATGTAGGGGGAATGGGAAGCTGTGAGGGAGCCGTTTTCCCGTTTCGGAAGTGTCATTCGGCCTGCTTCGCAGGGGTGGGAGTTCCCTGTTCCGTTTCCTGGAGTTTCCGCGCCGCTTTTTTGTCCAGCCCGGTAAGTTTGGCAATCAGGTAGAAGAAGGAAGGAATGAAAAATACCCCGATGAAGACGGCTGTCATCATGCCGCCGATGACCCCGACGCCTACCACCTGCCGCGCCGCTGCGCCCGCTCCCGTGGCTACGGCCAGAGGAAGGCAGCCCATGATAAAGGCGATGCTGGTCATCAGGATGGGGCGCAGGCGGATTCTGGCCGCATCCAGGGTGGCCGTGAGCAGGTCCGTGCCCTGACGGAGTTCCAGCACGGCGAATTCCACGATGAGGATGGCATTTTTGGCCGCCAGAGCAATCAGGACGATGAGGCCGATTTCCGAATAAATGTTCAGGTCCAGCCCGGTTATCCACAGGGCCAGAAATGCTCCCAGGATGGCAATGGGGGCGGTCATGAAGACGGCTACGGGCAGGGACCAGCTCTCATACAGGGATGCCAGAATCAAAAAGACAAACACGGCTGATGCCGCAAAGATCATGCCGATGGTGATACCTTTCTGCGCCTGTTTTTCCTGGTAGCTCATTCCGGAATAGTCGTATCCCATGCCGGACGGCATGGTCTGGGCAAAAACTTCTTCCAGGGCGTTCATGACCTGGCCGGAGGAATAGCCCGGAGCCGGGGTGACGTTGAGCTGGGAACTGTTGAACATATTCTGGCGGATCAGGAATTCCGGGGCCCAGCCGTGCGTAACGTTGATTACGGAATCCAGGGGAACCGGGTCTCCTTCATTGTTGCGCACATAGAACATGGAAAGCTTGTCGATGCTGTCCCGGTACGGTGCGTCCGCCTGCATGTACACCTGCCATTCCTGCCCGTAAATATTGAAATTGTTCAGGAAGGCGCTTCCCATGTAGGCCTGGATGGTGGCGTAAATTTCATCCACGTCCATATTCTGGAGAGTGGCCTGCTCCGTGTTTACATTCAGGTTGTACTGAAGGTTGGAGGGAGACATGAAATTGCTGATGTCCGCTATTTCCGGCCTCTTTTCCGCCGCTTCGATGAATTTGGACGTGTTGGTGGCCAGGAATTTTTCCCCGATTCCCTGGCGGTCCTCCAGCAGGAATGTGACATCCCCGGACGTTCCTACGCCAGGCAGGGGCGGCGGCGGAACCACATACGCCACGCCGGAGGAAATTTCCGCGTTCAGCCTGCTTTTCAGGCGTGCGGCGATGCCGTCCGCCGTCATGCCCGGAGCAGTCCGTTCGGACCACGGTTTCAGGGAAATGAAGAAGAAGGAGTTGGATGAGCTTTGGACGGAGCTGATGAGGTTGAAGCCGTTGACGGTAGTCACTACGTCCACGCCCGGATCCTCCCTGATGATTTTCTCAATCCGCGCGGCGGTGTCCGCCGTGACGTTCAGGGATGTATTATCCGGCAGTTCCACGCCGCCGAACAGGTAGCCCTGGTCTTCATTGGGAAGGAATCCGCTGGGAATAAGTTTGGCCAGGGGAAAGAGAAGGGCGGTCATGACGGCCAGCAGCAGGATGGACAGCCACATGTGCCGGATAAGCCTGGCGCAGATTTCCACGTACCAGTCGCGCGCCTTGTTGAAACCCTTGTTGAACAATTTGAAAAAGGGCCCCAGCAGGGGAATGGAGTCAGCTTTCCCCCCTCTCAGCAGCCCGGCGGACAGGGTGGGGCTGAGGGACAGGGCGCAGAAGGCGGAAATGATGATGGACATGCCGATGGTCACGGCGAACTGTTCGAACAGTTTGCCTGTGACGCCGGGCAACAGCAGCGTGGGGATAAAGACGCAGGAAATCACCAGCGCCGTGCTGACGATGGGGCCGGATACTTCCTTCATGGCCGCAATAGTGGCCTGGAGGGGCTTTTCTCCATTGGAAATATGGTTCTTTACTGCTTCCACCACCACAATGGCGTCGTCCACGACCAGGCCGATGGCCAGCACCAGCCCCATCAGGCAGATGGTATTGATGGAAAAACCGAACAATGGAAAGGCGATGAAGGCGCCCACGATAGACACCGGAACGGCAAAGGCCGGAATCAGCGTACCGCGCCAGCCCTGGAGGAAAATGAAAACCACCAGCACCACCAGGCCCAGGGCAATCACCAGCGTGCTGACGATATCTTCAATCCCGGCGCGGACGGCCAGCGTGGAATCCAGGGAAACGAGGTAATCCATGCCGGGAGGCATATCCGTATCCTTCAGCAGGTCTTTGATATTGTCCACCAGCTGGATGGCATTTCCTCCGGGCGCCTCGTAAATGCCGATGGAAGCGGCGGGCATGCCGTTTACGGAAGAACTGAGACTGTAGGTTTCCGAGCCCAGTTCCACGCGGGCGATATCTCCCACTCTTACGATGGAACTGTCCTGCCCGCGTACCACGATATTTTCGAATTCCTTCACGCTGGTCAGGCGGCCTGGAGCTTTCACGGTGAAGGAAAGCTGCTGGTCCGGCGGAGCGGGCTGTGCGCCTATCTTGCCCGCAGGATTCACGGCGTTCTGGGCCTGAACGGCCAGCATCACGTCCCTGGCCGTAATATTCAGAGCGGCCATCTTTTCCGGGTTCAGCCAGATGCGCATGGCGTAGCGGCCTGCCCCGAACACCTGCACGTCTCCTACTCCGGGCACGCGCTTGATGGCGTCCACCATATTGATATAGGCGTAATTGGCCAGCCAGAGGCCGTCATAAGTCCCCTGGGGAGAATACAGGCTGACGACCAGGGCGGGCAGACCGCTTGTCTTGCGCAGGGAGACTCCCAGCGCGCTGACTTCCGACGGCAGCTGGGAGGTGGCCTGCCCGTAGCGCAGATAGGAAAGCACCTGGTCCATGTTGGCTTCCGTGCCGATTTCAAAAAGGATCATCATGCTCATCTGCCCGTTGTTGGTGTTGACGGAAGTCATGTAGGACATGCCGTCCACGCCGGACATTTGCTGTTCGATGGGGGATGCGATGGATTTGACCACCGTTTCACAGTCCGCTCCGGGATAAGTGGCCGTCACCTGGATGGAGGGGGGAATGATGTCCGGGTACTCGGAGATGGGCAGGCGCAGAATGGAAAAGGCCCCCAGCAGGACAATGATGACGGAGAGGCAGATGGAAAGGATGGGGCGCTTGATGAAGAAATCAGCCATGGCGGGAGGAGCTTATTGATTGCTGGCGGGTGCCGCTTTCAGGCGGGCGGCCGGATTTCTGGAGGCTGCTTCCGCCTGGAGAAGACCGTCCACGACCACTTTGCTTTGGGGGGTGAGGGAATCCGGTTTCAGGGGAATAACCTGCTGCCGGTCTCCAAGCTGCGTCCCGGCCTGTACGGGGATGATGGAAGGGTGGTTGCTCCCGTCCAGAACAATCACGAAAAAGCGCCCCTGTGTCGAAAGAAGGGATTTTGCCGGAACGGTCAGCGCGTTTTTGACGGTGGCCAGCTGGGCCGTGGCGATGATGAACATGCCGGGGCGCAGCAGGTAGTCCGCATTGGGAAGGTTGGCCTGCACGCGGATGGTGCCTGTCTGGGGATTGAACGCCCGGTCAATGGCCACTACCGTGGCCTGTTCCGGGTATTTGGTTCCGTCTTTCAGCGTGATGTCCAGCTTGCTGCCCGTCTGGACGCCCTCATTCCCGTTCTTGCCCGCCTGCTGAATCCATTCCTGCTGGGTGACGGCGAAATTGACGCGGATGGGATTGACGGAGGAGACGACGGCAAGGGGGCCGCTTTCCGGGCTGACCAGGTCGCCGATGTTTGTCCTGGAAATGCCGGCTATTCCGTCAAAAGGCGCGTACAGCACCGTATAGGAAAGATTTTTTTCAGCCAGGGCCAGGGCCGCCGCAGCCTGCTGCACCTGCGCTTCCGCGGCCAGGGCGGAGAGGCGCGTATCCTCGTATTTCTGTTTGGAAATGGCGTTCTCCGCGGCCAGGGGCCTGTAAATCTCCGCGTCGTAATTCAACTGCTGGAGCTGGGCCTGCGCCTGGGCCAGGGTGGCTTTGGCCTTGGATACTTGGTCCCTGAATGTGGAATCGTCAATGCGGAAGAGAACTTCCCCTTTCTTCACAATAGCGCCATTGGCGTAATTCTGCGTTTGCAGGTAGCCCGTAATCTGGGGGACGATGGAGGCGTTGTCCACGCCGTCCAGGTGGCCCACCCAGCTGCCCGTCACCGGAATATCCATGGTAACGGGGTGTTCGTAAATAATCGTGGGCGTTTCATGCGGCGCCTGTTCCGTCTTTTTACACCCGGCAAAAAAGAAGGAAAGCAGACAGAGGAAAACGGCGGGGCCGGAGATAGAGCCCGTCAGGCGTGTCGAGTCCATGCTGGGAGTGACACGCCCGCGGGCTTCTTTGTTGAAAGAAGGTTTTCCGGGCGGCGTCACCGTCCGTGTCATGCACGGGAGGTTGCTTCCGGACGGTTTACGGGCGGCCTGCGGATTTGTCCGGCGTGAATGCCCGCGCCAGTTCTCCGAACCACAGGACAAGGGAGGTGCCTGCGAAGATGAGGCCCCAGTCCGTCCAGCTCAGGGGCACTACGTTGAACATCTTGCCGCCGAAGGTGACGATGAGGTATTGCCCGGCCAGGATGAGAAAAGCCACCACCCCGAAGCCCCCGATGCTGGCGCCCATGCGTGCAAAGGCGCTCCGGTGCGTGTTGAATGCCTTGGCGTTAAACATGTTCCAGAATTGCAGCAGGACGAAAATGGTGAAAAACAGGGACAGTTCATAACCTGTCAGTTCATGTTCCGGGGTGGAGAAGTCCAGGTAGCTGCGGAAGTAGCCGCTGAGGCTGAACTGCGTGAGGCTGGTAATGTCCGCATGCTTGAAATATTGCAGCAGGCCGAACAGGAAAGCGACGAACAGGATTCCCACGCCCAGGATGTTCCGCCCCATGGGGCGGGTGATGATGTGGTCCGTCGTCTTGCGCGGCGGGTCCCGCATCACGCGTTCGTCCGGCGGCAGGGAGGCCAGCGCCAGCGCGGCGAAGGTGTCCATGATGAGGTTCACCCAGAGCATCTGCGTGACGGTGAGGGGGGATTCCGTGCCCAGGAACGCGCCGATGAGCACAATGAGGCAGGCCGCCACGTTAATGGTCATCTGGAAGACGATGAAGCGCTGGATATTCCTGTACAGGGAACGCCCCCACATGACGGCGCGGGAAATGCTCATGAAAGAATTGTCCAGAATGGTGATGGCGCTGGCTTCCTTGGCTACGGTGGTGCCGTCCCCCATGGAAAGCCCCACCTGCGCGGCGTTCAGCGCGGGGGCGTCGTTGGTGCCGTCCCCGGTGACGGCCACTACCTGGTCCTTCTTCTGGAGCAGCTTGACCAGCCGTTCCTTATCCATGGGCCTGGCGCGGCACATGATTTTCAGGTCCATCACGCGGTCCAGCAGTTCCGCATCCGGGGTCTGCTCAAACTCCACTCCCGTCATCAGGCGGTCCGGCGTGTCCTCTTCCGTCCACAGGCCGATCTGGCGCCCTATTTCCCGTGCGGTGCCGGGGGTATCCCCCGTGACGATCTTGATGCGGATGCCCGCGTCCATGCAGTCCTTCACGGCTTGGGGCACATCGTCCCGGACGGGGTCGGAAATGGCGGCGATGCCCAGATAAACCAGATCCTTGCGGATGATGCGGCCGTCCTCGAATACCGGGGCGTCATCCTCCAGAACGCGGTACGCGAAGCCCAGCGTGCGCATGGCCTGGTTCTGATAGGCTAGGAGCTGTTTCTCAATGGCAGGGCGCATGTCCGCGGCGGGAACCTGGCCTTCCGGAGTCAAGACGGTGGAACAGAGGCCCAGCACGATTTCCGGCGCGCCTTTCACGTAAAGGACTTTTTTGCCCAGCAGGGGGGATTCCGCCACGGTGGCCATGTACTTGCGTTCCGTGGAGAAAGTAAGCTGTTCTAGCACGCGGGCGTTTTCCCGCAGGTCCAGGTAATTCACGCCCAGCCTGTGCAGCCACAGGAGGAGCGCTCCTTCCGTGGGATTTCCCAGGGCCCTGATATGTTCCGGGTCCGCGTAATCCAGAAAGGCGGTGGAGTTGACGGCGATTCCCTCCCGGATCAGGTTCCCCAGCTCGTTTTCCGCCGGGGCGGCGTCCCCCAACCCGTAAAAATCAGCCTTGTACACGTTCATCTGGTTGCGCGTCAGGGTGCCCGTCTTGTCCGTGCAGATGACGGTGGCGGCCCCCATGGTTTCGCAGGCGTGCATCTTACGCACCAGGTTGTTGTTGGCGAGCATGCTCTTCATGCTCAACGCCAGGCTCAGGGTGACGCTCATGGGCAGCCCTTCCGGCACCGTGACGACGATGACGGTTACGGCGATCATGACGGTATTCAGAATATAGGTCCCCGCGCCCAGCCATTCTACGGGGCCGGTCAGGTGGGAGAAGTACAGGGTAAGCCGCCCGATGATGATGAGGGCGGCGATGGCGTAGCTGGCCCAGGTGATGAGGTCGCCCAGCCTGGAAAGCTGGCGGTTGAGGGGCGTCTGCACCTTGTTGTCGATCTGGGAGCCTTCATAAACCTTGCCGTATTCCGTTCTGTCCCCCACGGACGTCACTTCCATGACGCCGTGACCGTCCGCCACGGTTGTTCCTTTCAGAACGTGGTTGGAGGGGTAGGTGGCGTCCTTCTTGAATTCCGCTTCGTTCGTGGTTTTGCCGATGAGGGGTTCCCCCGTCAGCGTGGATTCGTTGACCTGGAGGGAAACGGCTTCCAGCAGGACGCCGTCCGCCGGAACCTCCTCCCCTGTGTTCAGGATGACGATATCGCCCACCACCACGTCCCGGCGGGGCAATTCGCAGATATTGCCGCCGCGGATGACCTGGACCATGGTGTCGTCATTGACCTGGTTCAGGATTTCAAACTTTTTGTTGGCGCTTACCTCGAAGGCGAAGCCCACGCAGGTGGCCAGCAGGATGGCCGCCAGGATGCCCGCGGGCTCCAGAAAGACGCTGGCCGGTTCCGTTCCGGTGAAAAACTGGTAGAAAGCTACGCCTACGGACAGGAACAGGGCCACCAGCAGAATCTTGATAATGGGGTCTGAAAATTTCTCCAGGAATTGCTTCCACAGGGGATCCTTCTCCGGGGGTGTCAGGATATTGATCCCGTATTTGGTCCGGTTTTCCAGAACCTGCTGTTCCGAAAGCCCCTGATGATGTGCTGCGCTTTTCATGGTTGAGATGCTTCTTTACCTGATTGGAGCCCGTGAGAAAAGTGCGGAGGAAGATTTTCAGGGGTGATGACGGGAGTTTTTTAGCGGGCCGCAGGCTGCGAGCCGTGCCTTAAAAGGCGGCATTGTTGTCTTGACTTTGACAGTGTTCCGGAGATTCTGGAGCGCCTATGTGGAGTGATCTTTCTCATGGACTTTCCGTCCTGGTGGACGCCCTTGCCTTCCTTTCCCGTTCCTGGGGGTTCTGGGGCTGCGCGGGCAGCGTGACGGGGCTGGCCGCCGTATATGCGTGGTGGAGAAAGCGGCTGGCTCTGTGGGCGTTTGCCCTTGCTTTCCTTTCCCTGTTGGCTGTGGTGGGCCTGGCGTGCCGCCAGGAGGCGTGTCAAAAGACTTTCCTGTGGATTCAGGAACCGGAACTCCAGGCCCTGTCCGGAAAGTACGAGGTGGAATCCTCCCCCAGGGAGCGGTGGTTTTTCCGCCCCCCGGAGCTGAAGCGCTTTTTCCAGGTCAGCTCCTCCACGCTTCTCCTGAATGAAGACGGAACGTGCGAGATTTCCTCCTTTCCGCGTCCGGAGGCGTGGGGAAAGTGGATTTCCCGCCCGGAAGACAGGGATGACCTTTCCGTGCTGGAGGAGGACCTCGTTTCCTCCTGCCGCGGAACCTGGTCCCTGGTGAAAAAAGGGGGATATTACGGCGTCTCCATTGTCTATTCCCCCGGGAGCTGCCTGACGCTGTACCTGGGCGGGGAAGAGGCGGAATGCCTGGTGATGCCGGTCAATCCTGACGATCCGCTGGAAGCGGTAACGTTTGAAAAAATATTCTGATCCTGGTTCTTCCGGACGGAAAAAGAAGGGAGGCGGGGTCACCGCCTCCCTCTACATGTTTTTTCCAACGCCGTTCCGGCTTTGACCGGGCGTGTGGGCCGGCTGATTTATTTGACCTTTCCCCCTTCGTACACCAGCACCTCAAAGGGCTTCAACGTGAAGGAGATTTCCTTGTCAATGTCTACGGAACTGCCGGAGAAGCCGTCCAGCGTCCGCTGGTCGTCATAGGAATCCTTGAAGGTGATGGAGCCCTTGACGTTCGCAGGGATATCCAGAATGCTGCGCAGGGTTCCGGTCAGGCTCTTTTCCTGGTCGGAGGAATTGCGGAGAGCCAGGGTGGCCTTGTTTTTATTCCATGCGGCCCAGCCGTACACGGCCCCTTCGTTAGTTTCCTTGTTCCACGGATTGCCGCCCACCCAGTGCACGTCGTCCAAAACGTCCGCATTGCGGCGTATCCACTTGATCCCCTTGGCCAGTTCGTCCCACAGAACTCCGCCGTTGGAGCTCATCAGGTCCCGATCCACGTAGAGCTCCTGGAGGGAAGTGCCGCAAGCCGTGGCGCAGCGGAGTTCTTTCTTGACGTTTTCCGGATCGCGGGGCATGCAGGCCGGAGGACCGAATTTAGTGACCATCAGGCCGTGAGTCATCATGGAATTGATGGGCATCAGCGGGGAGCCCTGCACAAAAACTTCATGCACCAGGCGGTCGCGGTAGGTGATCCATTTGTCGCGGTTGTCGCCCGCTCCGATGGTGCCGAAGTCATTCTCCTGCCTCCATACGGAATCCGCATAACGGAACCAGAAGGGGGATGCCCAGGTTCCTACAGTGCAGTTGATGTAAAGATCCCCCTTTTTCTTGCGCAGGGCGTTCAGCACGCGGATGATGCCTTCCGCATCCTCTTCGTTGCCGGGCCCCTTGGCATGGAAGTGGGTACTGATGCCGTCGAATTTGAAGTACTTCATATTGTAGTCCTTCACCATCTGGGAGCAGCGGCCCACAAAGGCGTCAAAATATTCCTTGTTGGAGAGCTGGAAATTGCCGATCTTGTTGTCCGGATGCTTCACGTTCCAGTAAGCGAGACGCTTGCCCTTGGAGGCTCCGTAGCCCCCCACCGGACCCAGCCACGTGCCGATGCCGGCCTTTTGCCTGCCGGCGGCGGCGTCAATGCGCTTGAAGCCCTGCGGGAACATTTTGTGGAAATCCCACAGGCTGTTGAATTCATCCCAGCCGTCGTCCCAGACGAAGGCGTCAATGGACATGCCGCGCTTCTGGAAAAACTGTTCCTGCCAGTCTTTCAGGACGGCCAGGCATTGTTCTTCCGTCATGCGCTTGGCGGGGTCCGAATCATTGTTGCGGTTGATGTTCAGTTCATACCAGGAATTATAATGGATGAAGGGGCGGTAGGGCATCACGCGTTCCCGTTCCATATAAGCCAGGAAGGAGCGGCGTTTCTGGCCGGGGGCAAAAATTCCGAGAACGGAGGATACGTCCCATATTTCCCCGGGCTGCAAGGTGGTTTTACGGCTCCAGAGTCCCTGGGCCAGCCGGGATTCGTCCGCCTGGGGTTCCTGCTTTTCCTCCAGCGTGCGCACGGGCAGGGAAAAGGTGATTTCCCCCTTGCAGGCAATCGGTTCGCTCTTGGTCTGGGCCCAGTAGCGCAGAATGTAATTTCCCCTGGAGGGAACCTGTACCGTGTAAGTGTTGCCGGCATTGGAATCTCCGGTGCTGCCGTTGTGGAAATCGGAGTCAAGAACGGCCCCCTTGGAAGAGAGGAGCTGCACGCCGGCAAGGTTCAGCTTATTGTTGCCCTTGTCCCCTCCCTTATACTGGAAGGTGACGGTGCATGCTCCTTTGCCGTCAATGGAAACCGGGCCTTCCGCACTGGAAACCTGTTCTCCGTACTGCTTTTTCAGCTCCTGGGGAACATTGAAATTTCCGGTCCATGAGGCTGTGGACCACTTATCTGCGCTCCAGATGGCGGTTTCTCCCCCTTCCATATTTCCGGCGCCTCCCACGGTATTGATGCCCATGGGAGTTTCCAGGGCGGTGAACGCCAGGTCATTGACGATGAGTGCTCCTCTGGCGTTTCCGGAAACGGAGGGTGCCCCGGCTTTCCCTTCTGCCAGGTCATATTGCATCGCTACGATGTTTTTCATCTGGACGGGCTTCATACTTGCCAGGCGGAGTTCCTGCCTCAGGTAATGGGAATGGTCCCTGAGCACGGCGCGCCAGGAAATGCGAAGGGTTCCGTTCAGAGCCTGGAATGTTGCGCTGACGGCTTTTCCCGGGAAGCGGTCAGCCAGCCTGAAGGCCTTGGGGTTGGGCTGAAGGGAGACGAATTTGACGTTTCCCGCTTTCAGCTCGGAGGATTTAATGCTCCGTCCGTCCTGAAGATTGATGATGAATAATTCATCCCCTGCCTTGGCGACGGGGCCCAGTTTGGAAGTCATTCCTCCGAAGGAAAGACTTCCGTTCCGAAGGATAAATTTGGCCGTCAGGATGTTATTGGAAAGAGTATAGCCGGAAGCGGATTGTTCCGCGCTGGCTGTTCCGGGTGCAGGCCCCGGAAAGGCGACTTCTGCGGGGGATGTGGGCAGGCAGCCCAGCAGGGTTGCCATGGCAATGGTTGTCTTGAAAAATTTCATGATGAAATAATATTACAGCTAGCGGGAGGATAATTTGGGGAAGGCTCTTTTTCAAGAAAAAGGTCCTGGAAATGAAGGGGAAGAAAATTGATTTTTATTGAATATGAAAACCTTATGTTGCTTTTTTGATGGCTGAGGGAAAACAACCGGATTCCCAATCCGAGGTCAACCTAACATTTCAGATGTGAAACTATTATTACAATTTTTTCTATTTTGCGAAAAGGGATTGCTGTTCCTAAACAGCAACTTCAGAGCCGCCACAAAAAAATCTATTCTGCGTTTTATTTTTTATATTCATAAGTAATAGAAGGTAATTATATTACATTTTTTGGCAGATTGAAAAAGCTTGTTCTCATCTTTCCTGTGGGGGGGAGAAAAAGAGCGGATTGGGAATCCGATATACAAAGGGCGGGGAATATCTCTCTAATTGCTACTCAGTCCATCATTCACAGAAAATGAAAAAAACATTAGCATTAATGGCCATTGCGGCGTGTTGTTTCGTTCCGGCGTTGGCGTCTCCCGGCTCTTTAGAACCATCGGCCGGAACGTCTTACGCTGCCGGTACGGCGACGACAACTGAAGGTATTGCATTGGGAAAAGACATGACGTTTGGGAGTCTCTCACAGAGTGCCCTTCCTAGCAGTTTCATTCCTTACGGCGGTAATTTTTATGCTTCCGATTACACGATCTCCCTCTGGCTGGATACCTCTTCCTTAGCGGAAGGAACCCAGACCACGCTGTTTGGGTATTATGGCAGCAACGCGGGCCAAAGTTACGGGACAAATGCCTTGTATCTGACGTCAAATGCCAAGCTTGGCATGGGAGATGGAAATTTGAATACTTCTACCGGCTCTTTTTCCCAAAACCGTGGAGACGTTTCTGAAACTCCCGTTGTTTTGGAGGGAGGTCTTCTTAACGTGACTCTGGCCGTTACTGGCGCAAACCAAAGTCAGTCTGTGGATGTCTATGTGAATGGTTCCTTGCTTGACACGTTGTCCTACAACGGCAACATGAACGGAAATCGCTCTGATATCCAAGGATGGATTAATCCCAATCTTACATGGGGTGAAATTCAGTGGACGAATACAAAACTTTCCGCGGAACAGATTGCCGGTTTTGCCGGCCTTCAGGTTCCGGAACCGGCCTCGGCTTCTCTGGGAATCCTGGGCCTGGCCGTTCTGATGATGCGCCGCCGCCGTTCCTGACGGTTTTCCACCAGAGAACTGGTAAATTCATAGGCCGCTGCCTGAAAAGGCGGCGGCCTTATGATATCAGGGGAAATCCTCAGGCATTTTCCCGGTGCGGAAAAGATGGAGGGGATGACACATAAGAATGAATCCGTTGGAGATTGGCTGGTGTCTAATCTGCATGTACAGGGTAGCCGATCAGATTGTTGAAATTTTGGAGAAGGCGGGAGTTAAGCGGATTTACGGCATTGTGGGGGATAGCCTGAACCCCGTTACGGACGCTTTGAGGAGGAGGAAGACCATTGAATGGATTCATGTGCGGCATGAGGAAGTGGCGGCTTTTGCCGCGAGCGCGGAAGCCCAGCTGAGCGGGAATCTGGCTGTATGCTGCGGCAGCAGCGGCCCCGGGAACCTCCATTTGATCAATGGCCTGTTTGACGCCCACCGGAACCATGCCCCGGTGCTGGCCATTGCCTCCCACATCCCGCAGAGCCAGGTAGGCATGGAATATTTCCAGGCCACGCATCCGGAACAGCTTTTCAAGGAATGCAGTGCATATGCGGAACTGGTTTCGGAAGCTTCCCAGGCCCCGTCCATTTTGATGTCCGCCATTCAGCACGCGTGGGCCAGGCGCGACGTAGGCGTCGTCGTCTTGCCCGGAGACATTGCGGACGCCCCTGCGGAGATGAAAAATCTGGTGCATTCTCCCTCCTACACGCGGGAGAATGTTGTTCCTGAGCATGAATCCATATCCCTTCTGGCACGGATGCTTGACGACCACCGCCGCATTACTTTCTTCTGCGGCGCCGGCTGCGCGGGAGCGGAAGACAAGGTCGTCCGGCTCGCGCACCGCCTGAAAGCTCCGATTGCCTACACATGGAGGGGAAAGGATTATTTTGAACATGACAATCCCCTGGGCATCGGCATGACGGGGCTGCTGGGATGGGGAGATGCCTACAAGGCCATGCATGAAAGCGACATGCTCGTGTTGTGGGGGACGGATTTCCCCTATTTCAATTTCATTCCCACCAAACCTGAAATCGTGCAGATTGACAGGCGCGGTGAAGTGCTGGGCCGCCGTTGCCGCCTGGACCTGGGTATTTGCGGGGATGTTTCCGTCACGGCGGAAGCTCTGCTGAACATGGTGCAGGAAAAGACGGATTCCGGGCATTTGGACGCCGCCCTGAAACGCCACGCCAGGGACGTGAAGGAGATGAACGCCTATATGGAAGGAAATGACAAGGAGTCTCCCATCCGGCCGGAACAGCTCACGACCGCCCTGAACAGGCATGCGGCATCCGACGCCGTATTTACGGTAGATACCGGCACCCCCTGTATCTGGAGCGCCAGGTTCCTGTGCGCCACGCCGGGCAGGAGGACACTGGCTTCCTTCAATCATGGCTCCATGGCCAATGCCATGCCGATGGCCATTGGGGCGCAGATGGAATACCCCGAACGGCAGGTAATTGCCCTGTGCGGAGATGGCGGCCTGTCCATGCTGCTGGGGGATCTCATCACGATTGTCCAGTACAGGCTGCCGGTGAAAATCGTGGTGTATAACAATGACTGTCTGGATTTCATCCAATTGGAAATGCAGGCGGCCGGGCTGATTCCGTGGCAGATCAACCTGAACAACCCCTCTTTTGCCGCCGTGGCGGATGCCGTCGGCATCAAGGGGTTTTTATTGGACAAATCCAGCCAGGTGGACCAGATGGTGGACATGTTCCTGAATTATCCGGGCGCCGCTCTGCTGGACGCGCATGTGGACAGGGACGCCCTTGCCCTGCCTCCTTACATCAGTATGGGCCAGGCGGCGGACTTTTCCCTTGCCATGATGAAGCAGACGCTGGCCGGGGAAGTGAAGCAGGTATGGAACACCCTGGCCGGAAACAGGAAGCTGTTCAAACCGTGATGCCCTGCGGGCAAGGAGCCGGCACCGGGAAGGGAAGCGGCTCTTTGTTTATGGTTACTCCATGGAAAGGGCTTTTTTCAGCGCTTCCGTCACGATTTTCGGGTTGGCTTTGCCTTTGGCGACCTTCATGACCTGGCCGGTAAGCCAGTTCAGGAGCTTTTCATTGCCCCCCTGTATTTCCGCCACCTTGTCCGGATTGGCGGAAATGACTTCCCGCACGATGCCGTCCAGAAAAGAGGAATCCGCCTTTTCAAAGCCCAGTAGCTTGGCGGCCTGCGCTGCGGCGAGGGCCGGCTCATCCCACATTTTGGCGAATACGTCCTTGGCCTGGTTGTTGGAAACGGTGCCGTCGTCAATAATGGCGATCAGCTCCCGGATGGCACCGGGTTTCACCGGGCATTCAGACGGGCGCATGCCTTTTTCATTCAGCACAGCGGAAATGTTGTTAATCACCCAGTTGGCGATTTTTCTGCCGCTGGCGGTTCCCCGCGCCGCCTCTTCAAAAAAGCGTGCCAGTTCCAGGTCTCCCACCAGCACGTTGGCGTCGTACTCGCTCAGGCCGTATTCTTCCATGAAGCGTTTCTGCCGTTCCTGAGGCAGTTCGGGAATCTGCCCGCGCACTTTCTCCACCAGCGGGGCCGTGCGTACGGGAACCAGATCCGGACAGGGGAAATAACGGTAATCGTGCGCGTCTTCCTTGGTTCGCATGACGACGCTTTCTCCGCGTTCGTCGTCCCAGCGGCGGGTGGACTGGATTTGAGGAATGCCCATGTCCAGTTCTTCCGCCTGGCGCTGGATTTCATAATGAAGGGCTCTGCGGACGGCGGACATGGAGTTGATGTTCTTCATTTCCACCTTGGCGCCCAATTCCTTCTGCCCGTGGGGACGCAGGGAAATATTCACATCGCACCGCATCTGGCCCTTTTCCATGTCCGCGTCGGAGATATCCCCGTAATTCAAAATCTGCTGGAGGGACTTGAGGTAGGCGTAGGCTTCTTCCGGGGTGTCGATGTCCGGCTCGGAAACGATTTCCATCAGGGCGGACCCCGCGCGGTTGTAGTCGATCAGGGAATAATTGGCATGATGGGTAATCTTCGCCGCGTCTTCTTCCAGATGGATGCGGGTCAGCTTCACGGTGCGGAAAGGGGGGACGCCGGCTTTGATCACGTCATTCGGATAGGACCAGGGGTACAGGGGCACTTCCCCGCCCAGGCACAGCGGAAGATCCAGCTGGGAGGTCTGGTAATTTTTAGCCATGTCCGGATAGAAATAATTCTTGCGGTCCCATTGGGAAATCTCCGGGCTGGAACATCCCAGCATCAGGCCGGTCAGCAGCGTGCGTTCGATGGCGAACTCATTCAGGACGGGCAGGGCGCCCGGCAGCCCCAGGCAGGTGGGGCACACGCGCGTATTGGGTTCAAAGCCAAAGCCGGTCTCACAGGAGCAGAACATTTTGCTCTTTGTCTTGATCTGGCAGTGGACTTCCAGGCCAATGGTCACGATGTAATCTGAAATTGCCATAAATTCGGAACGCTTGAAGATCGCGGAAACTGTACGGAACCCTTTTCTCCCTGTCCAGTAAAAAGGCCTGCGGGGGAGAGCGGAGGGTTTTCAGTCTAAGAATGATGATTGATTTGGAGGGAGGCTGATTTTGTGGTGGAAGTGGGGAGGCGTTTAAGTTCTTCTCTGTTCCGGTAGATGCCGGCGTGCATTTCTTCCGTCAGGAAAGCCGTGTCCCTGGGCAAATCAAGCCAGTAAAGGGGGCCGGACATTCCTTCAAAGCGATGTAGTTTTGGAGGGGAACACGATGAACTGCCGATTTCCGGCCTGTTGCTCTGGTGATTCCTTCCATGTCACGGAACTCTCCGCTTTACCTCCTCCGCTCTTTTTATAAAATGCCCAGTTCCTTAAGCTGCTGGATGGGGCGTTCCGGCCAGAGCTTGTTGGCGATGGGGCTGGCGGGGCTTGGGTGGAGCAACGTGCCGATGGTGAAGCTTTTGCCGGGGAGCCGGGAGGCGGCGTCCCGCAGCTTCTGCGTGGCGTAGGCGCCCACCCCCACCAGCGTGTGGGGATTCAGGATGGTGATGAGGGAAAGCAGGTGTTCCATGCATACTGCGTCCACGGCGGCGCGCTGTTCCGCCGGCAGTTTGTCCGGCGTAATGTTGGCTCCGGTGGCTCCCATCCAGATCAGCGGACAGTAATTGGCCACGTAATTGTGACGGAAGAAATTTTCCGCAGTGCCGAAAGCTTCCGCGAAAAGTCCCCAGAGGCGGCGGCCGCTGACTTCCGACCTGGGGCAGCCGAAGCCCTCCACGGGACGTTTGGGGTGGGTATGTTCCGGCCGCCCGACTTCTCCGCGGATGTGCAGCCAGTTGACGACGGCGTCCACTTCCCCAAAGGGGACGCCTGTCTGGGCCATGCCGAAGGGGCCGGGATTCATGCCCAGGAACAGATGGCTCTTTTCCCCGTTTCCGTAGGTGCGCACATACTGTTCGTGCGGCCCCCATGCATAGGTGAGAGGGTTGTAGGTAACATGGACCGGGGATTCGAACCGGAGCTTCTCCGTGCCGTCCCGGAGGGCGGCCGTGGCTTTCAGAATGGCTGCTGCAGTGTCGTTCATGCCTCCGCATCATGAAGCGTTGCCGTTTATTGCGCCAGTAAAAACTCCGCGCTTGCATTATTCGTTCCGCCCGGTAACATTTCCCCCCGGACAAGTTAACCTTATTACTTATGAGTGGAATAGCCATTATGACATCTGGCGGTGATGCCGCCGGAATGAACCCGGCGATCAAGGCGGCAGTGGATCATGCCCGCCAGCTTGGGATGAACCCGTACGTTGTTTATGACGGCTTGGAAGGGCTGATCGATGGAAAAATCAAGGAAGCCACCCGGGAACTGACCAACGATATGATCTACAGGGGCGGAACTCTCCTCCGTTCCTCACGATCCAAGCGCTTTTTCGACTACGAATTCCGCAAGCAGGCCTACGAGCATCTGAAGGAACGCAACATCGACAAGCTCATCATCATGGGCGGGGACGGTTCCTTCCGCGCCCTGAACGACTTTTTCAATGATTTTGAAGTGCCTTTTGCCGGTATCCCGGCTACGATTGACAACGACATTGCCGGCACGGACTACTGCCTGGGCGTGGATACGGCCCAGAACGTGATTCTGGATTGCATTGATTCCGTTCGTGATACGGCCCGTTCCCATCACCGCGCTTTCGTGATTGAAACGATGGGCCGGGACTGCGGCTATCTGGCGATGACCACCGCTCTTTGCAGCGCGGCGGATATCTGCATTGTCCCTGAAATTCCGTATGACCTGGAATCCATTTACAAGCGACTCCAGCCTGTCATCAATGAGGAAGGAAGCTGCATCATTGCCGTGGTGGCGGAAGGCACCCGCGTGGCGCAGTACCTGACCCGCTGGCTGACGGAACGCGCCGGCATGGATACCCGCCTGACCGTGCTGGGCCATGTGCAGCGCGGCGGTTCCCCCACCGCCCGTGACCGCCTGATGGGCACCCGTTTTGCCACCCGCGCCGTGGAAGCTCTGAACAACGGGGACATCAACCAGATCATGGTGTATCATGACGGCCAGTACGGCTATGCCTCCCTGGATTCCGTAGCCGGGCAGCAGTACTCCGTGAACCAGGATATCATCAACCTTTGCCGGGAGCTGAGCTGCTAGCCGTCTCAGCGGTTACGGAACCCGCTTTTTCCCGCCCATGCCGCCACGTTCCCGCGGCATGGGCGGATTTGTTTTGAAAAAAAACGCCGCTGCTGTATGATGGCGCCGCATCTTTCCCTGAAAACAGTGCTATGAAAGTTATCGTTACGGGCGGCGCCGGATTCATCGGCTCCAATCTGGTCAGGCTGCTGCTGGAGCGCGGCCATGAAGTCCTGAATATTGACGCCCTGACCTATGCCGGCAACATCCATTCACTGGACGGCTCGGCGGATTCTCCGGCATACCGCTTTCTGCACGCCGACGTCCGGGACGCTTCCCTGATGCGGCGCACTTTGCGGGAGTACGCTCCGGACTGGGTGATGCACCTGGCGGCGGAATCCCATGTGGACCGTTCCATTGACGATCCGGGAAATTTTATGACCACCAACGTCATGGGCACTTTTTCCATGCTTCAGGCCGCCCTGGAATATTACCGTTCCCTGGAGGGAGAGAAAAAGGAGCGTTTCCGCTTCCACCACATTTCCACGGATGAAGTGTACGGCTCCCTGGGAAAGGAAGGCCTGTTCACGGAGTCCACGCCGTATCGCCCCCATTCCCCGTATTCCGCCAGCAAGGCCTCCAGCGACCACCTGGTGCGCGCCTGGCACGATACGTACGGGCTGCCCGTGCTGATCACCAACTGTTCCAACAATTACGGCCCTTACCAGTTCCCGGAAAAGCTGATACCCGTCGTTATCCTGAAAGCGCTGGGCGGGGAACCCATTCCTGTATACGGCAAAGGGGAAAACGTGCGGGACTGGCTGTATGTGGGGGATCACTGCGAGGCGCTGTTGACGGTCGTTTCCTGCGGAAAACCGGGGGAAACGTACAACATCGGCGGCAATAACGAGAAAACCAATCTAGAGCTGGTGGAGCTGCTGTGTTCCCATCTGGATGAACTGCGGCCCCGTCCGGACGGCCGGAGCTACCGGGAGCAAATCTCCTTTGTGCAGGACAGGCCGGGCCATGACCTGCGCTATGCGATTGACGCTTCCAAAATACGGAGGGAATTGGGGTGGACTCCGCGCCAGGACCATTCTTCCGGATTCAGAAAGACCATTCAGTGGTATCTGGACCATGAGGAATGGTGGCGGGGCATCCTGTCCGGGGAATACCGCCTGGAACGTCTTGGAACCAATGGCTAGGAATTTGATATGAAGGGTATTGTTCTGGCCGGGGGAAGCGGCACGCGTCTGCATCCCGTTACGCTTTCCGTCAGCAAGCAATTGCTGCCCGTTTACGATAAGCCGATGGTTTATTATCCCATCTCCGTGCTGATGCTGGCCGGGATACGGGAAATCCTTGTTATTTCCACGCCCCGGGATCTGCCCCTGTACCGGGATTTGCTGGGGGACGGCAGCAGGTTCGGCGTTTCCTTTGAATACAGGGAACAACCCAGGCCGGAGGGGCTGGCTCAGGCCTTTATTATTGGAGAGGAGTTCATAGGAAAGGATTCCGTAGCCCTGGTGCTGGGGGACAATATTTTTTACGGGCGCGGCCTGACGGAGAAGCTGAGGCGGGCCGCCGAACTGACGAGCGGAGCGACCATTTTCGGTTACCAGGTGCATGACCCGCAGCGTTTCGGGGTAGTGGAATTCAATGAGGAGGGGAAGGCGGTTTCCATTGAGGAAAAACCGCTCAGGCCCAAATCAGATATTGCGGTGACGGGCCTCTATTTTTACGACAACCGGGTGGTGGAGATAGCCAAACGGATTCCCAAGTCTTCCCGCGGCGAGTTGGAAATCACCTCTGTGAATCAGGAATACCTGAAGCAGGGCCTGTTGCGCGTGGAAAAACTGGCGCGCGGCTATACGTGGCTGGATACGGGCACGCACGATACCCTTCTGGAGGCTTCCATGTTCGTTCGTACTCTGGAGCACCACCAGGGGTTCAAGGTAGCCTGCTTGGAGGAGATAGCCTTTAATAACGGCTGGATATCCCAGGAAACGCTGCGCTCCCAGGCCGGAGCCATGAATAATAACGGTTATGGCCGTTATCTGGATGAATTGGTGAAATAGGGCTGTATGCCGCCGGCAGGGAAACGGGAGGGGTGTCCCTGCGACTCCGCGGCTTTCCGGGGTGGGGCGGGTTGCTTTCCGGCAATGCTTTCCATACGGATTCCGTACCATCGGCGGAAATTTCCGGACGGCTTTTTGCGCAAAGCCGTAAAAGCCTTTCATGCCGGGGAATGAGGGTACTCTTCCGGCAGGCCGGTAAAAACGGAGGGGAGGAAAGTCAGGGACGGTTGCCCGGCATGGAGGGATCAATCGGTTCCGGCATGGATGCTATGGACATGACCTCTTTAAACAGGCGCTGCGCCAGAAGAACGGAAAGGGCCGCCAGCATGATTTCCAGGCCGCAGGACAAAAGAACGGCCACCCATGCAACTGGCGTTGCCAGGGAGGGAACTGCGGTGGACAGGAACTGACGCAACAGGACGGCAAGAAAAAACAGGGCGCTCTGCAAACCGCAGCCTGCCGCGGCGATGCCCCAGGCCAGGAATAATCTCCTGCCTGCGGCTCCGTATCCCGCCGTATAAGGGAAGGAAAAGAAAGAAGTGACGGCCGCCAGAAGGAGGAAGGCCTCCCAAACCCTGTCCATTTCCGTATATTGCGATGGGACGGGCATGCCCGCAAACGGAATGAGGAGGGCGTACAGGGCGGGCAGGAAGGCCAGCATGCTCAGATTTCTTGTTATTCTGCTTCCGCGGGAGGCCAGCAGAACTCTGGCGCCCCAGAACATGAGGAAGGACAGGGAAAGGATGAAGAGCAGTTCCGCCCCTGTTCCCAAAAGCAGGAAGGGCGCGGCTGTCCGGGGAGAGCGGAGGAAAAAAGGCATGAACAGATGGATGAGGACTGCCGCTGCTGCGCCCGTGCCGAAAAAAACGGCGCAGACTTTGATGAAAGCCCTGGCTGCCGGGTAAATCATCCAGTTCATGGTGAAGAGAAGGAGTAGAGGGGATGGGAAAAAGGAAAAGGACCGCTCCCTTTGCGGAAGCGGTCCTGAGGGGTTAGCGTGAATTCATGGATGCCAATGCGAATGACGGCATGCGGAATTACTTATACTGGGCCCAGTCGACATTCTTCATGTCTCCGCTTCTGGCCAGTTCGGCGTGCATGCCCAAAGCGGCCCTGACGGATTGCGGTGTCTGGGCTTTGCCGTCGGACAGCTTCAGGTAATCCCAGAGGATGTTTTTGTAATCCGGGTGGACGCAGTTTTCAATAATGGTCTGGGCCCGTTCTTTCGGGCTCTTGCCGCGCAGGTCCGCGACCCCCTGCTCGGTAATAATGATATTGACGTCATGTTCCGTATGGTCATGGTGGGAAACCATGGGGACGATGGCGCTGATCTTGCCGTCCTTGGCAACGGACGGGCAGGTGAAAATGGAGATGTAGGCGTTGCGCGTGAAGTCGCCGGACCCGCCGATGCCGTTCATCATCTTCGTGCCGCCAATGTGCGTGGAGTTGACGTTCCCGTAAATGTCGGCTTCAATGGCGGTGTTGATGGAGATGACGCCGAGACGGCGGATAACTTCCGGGCTGTTGGATATTTCCGAGGGACGGAGTACCAGTTTGTCGCGGAAAAAGTCCATATCCCTGTAAATGCCTTCCAGGCAGTCGTTCGTCACGGTCAGGGAGCAGGCGCTGCCGAATTTCACGCGGCCCTCCCGAATCAGGCCGATGACGGAGTTCTGGATGACTTCCGTGTACATCTCGAACGCGGGAATCGTCTTGTCGCGGCCCAGGGCGCCCAGCACCGCGTTTGCGATGTTGCCCACGCCGGACTGGAGAGGCAGGAACGTGGAGGGAATGATGCCCCGTTTCATGTCGGCAGCCAGGAAATCGGCCACGTTCTGCCCGATTTTATCGGTCAGGGGATCCGCTGCGGCGAAGGAACGGGCTTCATCCGGCCAGTTGGTTTCCACAACGCCCACAATCTTTTTCGGGTCAACCTGGATGTACGGCTTGCCGATGCGGTCGCTGGGTTTGAAGATGGAGATTTCGCGGCGGTAGGGAGGATCCAGGGGTTCGTAAACGTCGTGCAGGCCCATGGCGCTCTTGCTGTGGGCGGCGTTTAATTCCACGATAATTTTGTCTGCCAGGCGGCAGATGGTGGGAGCGATCCCGCCCGCGGCCGTCAGGTAAATTTTGCCGTCGGCCGTGACTTCACAGGCTTCAATAATGGCGATGTCCACGTTGCCCATGAACCCGTAGCGCACTTCCTGGGCCATTTGGGACAAATGGATGTCATTATAGGCGATTTCCCCGTTGTTCACCGCCTTGCGGAAATCAACGTTGGTGGTGTAGGGAGCGCGGTAGCGGATTGCCTTGGCCCGGGAAAGGATCCCGTCGCAGGAATCGCCGGTGGAAGCACCGGTGAAGACGCTCACCTGGAAAGGGTTCCCCTTCTCATGTTCCGCTTCTGCGATTTTTGCCAGCGCAGCCGTAACGGCCTTGGCCGTTCCGGCGGGCGTGAATCCGCTCAGGCCAATATGGTGGCCATGCTTGATCAGGCTTGCTGCTTCTTCTGGTGTCAGTACCTTGTAACTCATGTCAGTGATTTTTGTTGGATGAAAAAAGAAAGAAACCCCGTGTAAAAACGGAGCGGCAGGCTCATTCTTCGAGGAGCCTGTTGATCAGGTGCGCCGGAATGGTGCGGACGGTGCCGGCCGGAAGGGATAGCACAGGATTGCCCTGATCGTCAATCCCTGTAAAAATGCCCCGGACGGTTTCGTCATCCGTAAGAATGGAAACCGGCCTTTCTCCGGCCCATGCCCGGGACAGCCCCTCCTGAAGGGCGGGGACGCCGCCGTGGGAAAAGACGGAAAGAACCTGGTTCAAATGACTGCCCAGGGAAGCCATGACGGCGTGCAGGGAAGGGCAGTCCCGAACAAGATCCGCCAGCTTTGCCGGAGGGTCCTTGATTTCCCCGGCGATGGAGGATACATCATTGAAAACATTGATGCCGATGCCGATGACGGCCATGTTCTCCGCCGGGCGTTCCACCAGTATTCCCGCCAGTTTGGATTTGCCCGCCAGCAGGTCGTTCGGCCAGCGCAGGCGCACGGAATCCAGCCCCATGCCGCGGAGCATGTTGAACAGGGCCAGCCCCGCAACCAGGGGCAAATGGCCCCAGTGCACGCCGGCCGCTGTATCCTCAGGAGCGGACAGGGGGACGGTGAAGGATGCCCACAGGCCGCCTTCCTCCCCTATCCATTTGCGGTTGAACCTGCCGCGGCCTCCTGTCTGAACGCGGCAGACGGCAATATGCCTCGGGGGGAGGGCTCGGGCCAGATCATTGGTGGAAAAAGCCTCGGCCCATTCATGATAAGTCCAGTCGCCGCATGGTCCTTCCTCCTCCGGAGGGGTGGAAAATGAGGCTGCGGAATTCATGGGACGGGCCGAGGCCGGGAGTAATTTTCAATTCTGGTTATTTCGCCAGAGTGGCGATGTAGTAACCCGCGATGACTGCGGTGCCGATCACGCCTGCAACGTTCGGACCCATGGCGTGCATGAGCAGGTAGTTGGAGGGGTCGTACTTCTGGCCCACATTGTGGGAGACGCGGGCTGCCATCGGGACGGCGGAGACGCCTGCGGACCCGATCAGAGGGTTGACCGGATTCTTGCGCCAGATGAGGTTCATAATCTTGGCGGCAATCACTCCGCCCGCTGTTGCCACGCCGAAGGCGACGATACCCAGAAGAATGATCAGCAGCGTTTCCGACTGCAGGAAGCGGTCGCCCTGCATCGTGAGCCCCACGGAGGTTCCCAGGAAGATGGTGACGATGTTGATGATTTCATTCTGGGAGGCCTGGACCAGGCGTTCCGTCACCTTGCATTCGCGCAGGAAGTTGCCAAGCATCAGCATGCCGATCAGCGGGGATGCGTCCGGAATCAGCAAAATGGTGACAATGGTTACCAGCACGGCGAAGAACAGTTTTTCGCTCTTGCTGACCGTTCGCAGGGATTTCATGCGGATGAGGCGTTCCTTCTTGGTCGTCAGCAACGCCATGATGGGCGGCTGTATCAGCGGAACCAGGGACATGTACGTGTATGCAGCCACGGCCACGGCGCCCAGCAGGTGCGGAGCCAGCTTCATCGTCAGGAAGATGGAGGTGGGGCCGTCAGCGCCGCCAATGATGCCGATGGACGCGGATTCATTCGGGGTGAACCCCATGAACAGGGCCATGAAGAACGTGGCGGCTACGCCCACCTGGGCCGCTGCGCCCAAAAGCAGGGTGCGCGGAGCGGCAAGCAGCGGGCCGAAGTCCGTCAGGGCTCCTACGCCCAGAAAGATGATGGGCGGGAAAATTTCAGCCTTGATGCCCAGCCCGATCCAGTCATACAGGCCCCCGTGGATGGAGGTGACCAGCAGTTCCTGGGTATGCTGGCCTACGGCCACGTATTTGCCTGCGGCGGAAACCACCAGGGGCTCCAGCTTCTGGGTTTTCAGATCCACCGGAATCCGGTTGCCGCTGGTGTCAAAGTAATTGACGCCCTGCTGGCGGACGACGGTGGTCCCTTCTCCGTTCGTGAGCAGGAAGACCGGTTCATTGCCGTTGTCTTCCGTCACGTTCTGGAAATCCTTCAGGTTGGGGTCCACCGTCAGGCTGTCGTCGCCCAGAAGGGCCGCGTCAGCTTTGGCTTTTTCCTGGGATTCCCGCACGGACTTGATCTTGGAAACAGTCAGCTGGCTGCCGGGGTAAACCTGCATGGGCTGCTGCATGATTTCCTGATACTGGGCACGGGATTCAGGCGTGGTCAGATTGGCCGGCACCTTGGAGGGAGCCTGCTGAAGCGGAGCCACGTGAACGCGCAGGTACCCCACGTTGTTCAGAGACGTGGCGGTTACTTCCCCCTGTTCATTGGAGGAGATGACCTGCTGGTTCAGCTGGGTGATGAGCATTCCGTTATCCGGAATGTTGGCAATGAGGGCGCCGAAAGCAATGGGAACCATCAGGAGCGGTTCGTATTGCTTGGCTACACCCAGATACAGGAGGAGAATGGCAATGCCCCACATCCCTACCATCTGCCATGATAGGGAGAAGACGCCCATCCCCTGTAAAAAGGTGATTAATGAATCAAAAAGACTCATAGGGAATATTTTTGTAGCGGTTTATTATCTGAGCCGGAGCCCGGGACTGTTGGCGTTTCCGGGCTGCCGCCGCCGGGATTAACCAATTTTGGCCAGTGCCTGTCCTTCCTGAACCGTGTCGCCCGGGTTCACGCAGAAAGCGGTGAGCGTGCCGGAGGCGGGAGCGTAGATGATGGTGTTCATCTTCATGGCTTCCAGCGTCAGAATCTGGTCACCGGCCTTCACGGGGGTGCCTGCTGCCACGTCCAGAGAGACGACCTTCCCGGCAAGCGGGCTGGGAACGTCTCCTGCGCCGGCGGCGGCCGGAGCCGGAGCAGGTGCGGGAGCCGGGGCCGGAGCGGCCACGGGTGCGGAAGCCGCAGGAGCGGGAGCGGCCACAGGTGCGGGGGCCGGCGCCGCAGTGGTGGAGGACACCTGGTCCAGAAGTTCTACGGATACGTCAAATACTTTGCCGTCTACGGTGATGCGAAGTTTCTTCATAATAGTGTGTGGTATGGAATATTAAGTTAAATGGTTCCGCCTGGGCGGGGTAAGGGTGAATAATGCAGTAGTTCAGCGGGAAGGCCGGATGCGGTGGGAGGCGAAAATTTCCGCCCTGCCCGCAGCCGCATAGCCGGAACCCGGGGATTGCTTGATTTCCACGATGCGGTGGCTCATGCCGTCCAGGCCTGCGTCCACGGCGGCGGAGATGACGGCCACCATTTCCGGCGTAAGCTCCGTCATGGCGGAATCCACGGCGGCGGAAAGGATGGCGAGCATTTCCGGAGTCATGCCCGGTTTGCCCGCCGCAGCGGGAGCGGCGGCAGGCACGGCTACGGGAGCAGCGGTTTTGGCTTTGGCCCTGTTCTGAATGGCGGCGGCGATGGAGCCGCTGACGGTCAGAATGACGGCCATGCCTCCCAGGCACAGCATAACCACCATGATGCCGACAACCTGATAGTTCAGATTGTCCATAACGTTGGCGATGCCCTGTGCGAAGGCAAAAGCGAGTGTTGTAAGTAACATATGAATCCGTTGGGATGGATGTTAGAGCGGAATGTTGCCGTGTTTCTTGGCCGGGCGCACTTCCTTCTTGTTCAGCAGGGTGCGCAGGGCGAAGGCGATTTTGGCGCGGGTTTCTTCCGGATTGATGACTTCCGTAATCTGTCCCATGCCGGCTGCCACATACGGGTTGTAAAAGGCTTCCCGGTATTCTTCCAGAAGTTCTCCCTGGCGCTTGGCTTTTTCCGCCGGGTCTTCCACAGCCTTCAGTTCGCGGCCGTAGAGTACCGGGACGGCGCCTTCCGCACCCATAACGGCAATTTCCGCACCAGGCCAGGCGAAGACGGCGTCAGCGCCCAGGTCCTTGCAGCACATGGCGATGTAGGCGCCGCCGTAGGCTTTCCGCATGATCAGGGTGACTTTGGGCACCGTGGCCTGGGAATAGGCGAAGATAAGTTTGGCGCCGTGGCGGATAATGCCGCCCCGTTCCTGATTCTTGCCGGGCAGGAAGCCGGGTACGTCTACCAGGTTCACCAACGGAATATTGAACGCGTTGCAGAAACGGATGAAGCGCGCGGCCTTGTCGGAGGAGTCGATATCCAGGCAGCCAGCTTTCACATTGGGCTGGTTGGCGATGATGCCGACCACCACGCCGCAGATGCGGCCGAATCCGACGACGACATTTTTGGCGAAGTCCTTGTGTACTTCCAGGAAGTCCCCGTTGTCCACCAGACGGCTGATGATGGGCTGGACGTCCAGCGGCGTGCGGTTGTCGCCGGGAATCAGGTCGCTCATGCCTTCGTCAGCGCTCAGGTCCAGCGGAGTGTCCAGTTTGTGGGGCGGTTCTTCCGTGTTGTTGGAAGGAAGGAAGGAAAGAAGCCTCTTCAGGATGTCCATGGCGTGCGCGTCGCTGTCCGCTACGAAATGGACGTTGCCGGACACGGTGGCGTGAATGGCGGCGGAGCCGATGTCGTCCATCGTGCATTTTTCGTACGTGACCTGTTCAATCACTTTGGGACCGGTGATGTACATGCCCGCGTTGCCGGAATTGCGCATGATGATGAAGTCCGTCAGGGCGGGGGAGTAGGCCGCGCCGCCCGCGCAGGGACCCAGGATCATGGAGATTTGCGGAACCACGCCGGAGGCAAGCACGTTGTTGTAAAACACCTGGGCATATCCGGAAAGGGCCGCCACTCCTTCCTGGAGGCGCGCGCCGCCGGAGTCGTTCACGGTCACCATCGGGATGCCGGCTTTCAGAGCATACTTCTGGGCATCCGCAATTTTCATGGCGTGCATGTAGCCGAGGGAACCGCCCTGGGCCAGGAAATCGGAGGCCGCGCAGGCTACCGGGCGGCCGTCCACCAGGCCGAAGCCGGAAACGACGCCGTCGCCGGGGATTTCCTTCTTGCCCATGCCGAAGTTGTGGCAGTTGTGGCGCACATGCATGCCGATTTCCGAGAAGGTGCCTTCCTCAAAGAGGTACCCCATGCGGTCGCGGGCCGTCATTTCGCCCTTTTCGTGTCTCTTGTCGATCTTTTCCTGACCGCCGCTGAGGATCACCTTCTTGCGGCGGCTGTTCAGATCGTCAATCAATTTGGGATCAATAGCCATTGGTATAGTGGTATGGTGAATAGGGAGAATGTTACTTGCCGCATTCGCAGCCGCCGGGGTGCTGGCAGAACTCGGTCAGGACGCCGAAGGTGCACTTGGGATGCAGGAAGGTGACCTGCGTGTTGTGGGCGCCGGGGACGGGCGGATCGTTCAGCACGGTAAGGCCCGCTTCCTTGGCCTGGGAGATATTTCCGGCGATATCATTGGTCTTGAAAGCGATGTGGTGGATGCCTTCCCCTTTTTTCTCAATAGCCTTGGCGATGGCGCTTTCCGGAGAGGTGGGTTCGAGCAGTTCGATGTGGACGCCGGCAACGTCAAACATGGCGACGCGGACCTTTTGAGTGGGGACTTCCTCAATGTGGGGCTCGCCGAGCCCGAGCGCATCGCGGTAATAGGGAACGGTGGCGTCAAGACTCTTGACGGCGATGCCGATATGGTCAATTTGCTGAATCATATGCGTGTGATGGTTATAGGGGAATGCAGGGGGGAGGCCTGCAATACATCAAGAGTTATTAAAGCGGATTTTTTTAGGATGTGAAGCGAAAAGCGGAAAAATGGCGAATTCGCGGCCGTCCTTTTCACCTGCTTGATTGCCCCGGAAGATGAGGTATGGTAGGGGCATGTACAGGAGTGGATTAGCCGTGTTATTTCTGCTGGCGTCGTGGTTTTCCGCCGCGTGTGCCTATGAGCTGCTGCCTGCTCATGTGGCCGTGGTTTATAACGGAAAATCCGAGTTGAGCCGCCGCATGGCCAGGGAATATGCGCGGGTGCGCGGCGTTCCGGAAGGGAACCTTGTTTCTCTGGATTGCCCCATGACCGGCGAAATTTCGCGGAAGGAGTATGAGGAGACGATTCGCGTCCCGCTGCTGGAGACGGCGCGGAAACAACGGTGGTGGACGCCTTCCGGCATTGCGTCCTCCCCCTTGATGGACCGGAAGATTTTTGTGCTGGCGCTGATGGCGGATCTGCCGATGAAGATTCGGCATGAAACGCCCGCTCCCCAGCCCGGGAAAGGGGTCAACCAGATGCAGACGGACCGGGCGGCGGTGGATTCCGAACTGGCGCTGCTGGCGGTGAGCGGTTATGAAAGGAAATCCTGGCAGGTGAATCCCTATTTTAATAAGAGGGAGGATTTTGTGGGGGCCGGTCTTCCTTCGTTTCTGGTATGCCGCCTGGACGGCCTGACGCCCGATACCTGCATGCGGCTGGTGACGGAGCCGGCGAAGGTGGAGAAACAGGGTTTATGGGGGTGGGCTGTTGTGGACCGGGGCGGCCCCTATGCCCAGGGGGACCGGTGGATGGATGACGTGTTCAAGCGCGTGAGGGAGGCGGGCATTCCCGTTTATCTGGACGACTGGCCTCAGACTCTGCCGGAAAAATTCCCCCTGAGCCGGGATACGGCTCTTTATTGCGGGTGGTATGCGGGGAAGGCGAACGGACCGTTTTCAGACCCTTCGTTCCGCTTCCGGCCCGGGGCGATAGCCATGCACCTGCATTCTTTCAGCGCCGCCGATTTCAAGGTTCCCGGCAAGGGGTGGAGTTCCGCCCTGTTGGAAAAGGGGGCTGCTGTGACGGTGGGAAACGTGTATGAGCCGTTCCTGGGCGCCTGCCACCGCTTTGATATTTTTGTGGACCGCCTCCTGGACGGCTATACCGTGGCGGAGGCCTCCTGGATGAGCATGCCTGTGCTGTCCTGGCAGGGGGTGGTGTTCGGAGACCCCCTGTACCGTCCATACGCCCGCATGAAGGATATGGACGTGGAGCCGACGGAAGAAGACCGTTATTTCCAGGGGTGGTGGGCTTCCTCCGTGCAGTTTGGAGACCGCTGGAAGGACCGTTCAGCGCGTCTGACGGAGTCCGCCCGGAAAGCCCCTTTCTCCTGCCTTTATGAAGCTCTGGCTCTGGAATGCCTGTACCGGAAGGAACCGGCCCGCGCCGGAGAGTTTCTTTCCTCCGCCCTGGACGGCGCGGCCAATGCCCGCACCCGCGCGCGCCTGCTGCTGGAAATCCTGCTGGCGGAACGGGCCCGGGGCGGGAACAAGGCCTTTCTGCAGCGGGCGGACGGCATCCGGGGCCTCATGTCTTCCTCCGCTTTTCTTCCGGCGCTGGAGGAGTGGCTCGCCAGAGTGGCTCCGCCGCCGGCCCCGCCGAAAAAATAAATTAAGGACGTATGGCAAATTTGGATTGCCTTTTAGGGGATTATGGCTCATATTCTGCGTCCCGTAAGTTTTCCTTTTACTGATATTCACCAGCAATAGATAACACAAGATGAACATTATCAATAAAATCGAGCAAGAGCAACTCAAGGCGGATGTGACCCCATTTAACGTAGGTGATACCATCAAGGTTCACACTCGTGTTATTGAAGGCGGCAAGGAACGTATCCAGATTTTCCAGGGCATTGTGATCGCCAAGCGCGGTTCCGGCATCAATGAAGCTTTCACCGTCCGCAAGATTTCCTACGGCGAAGGCGTGGAACGCGTATTCCCCCTGCATACTCCCCGCATTGCCAAGATTGAAGTCGTGAACCGCGGCAAAGTCCGCCGCGCCAAACTTCACTACCTGCGCGGCCGCATCGGCAAGGATGCCATGATTGTGAAGTCCGCCAACCGGTAATCGGAAGAATTGCTATTTTGCTGGCCCGGCCCGCCGTGAGGCGGCGCCGGGTTTTTTTATTTTCGGAGTGTTGCTCTTTCTGAATGGGGAAAAGGACGCTGGAGCAACAGCCGCTTCAAGATATTTTCCCGCAGTTCATATGGGGTGGAAGCGCTTTTTCGGGGGTGAGGAGAGAGGGCGGGCCCGGAGCGAATGCGTTCTTTCAGATTTTCCCGCACTGGATCTAAAGGTCTTCAAGAAAAGAAAGCAGGAGCCGGACAGTTTCATACGCGAAGCCAATTCCGGAACGCAGCGCGTGACTTTCCTTCCGGCGCCGCCCAACTCTCATTTCGGGAGGAGGAAAGGAGGCGATGGCCTTCTGCTTGGCTCCAGGAGGTGTTTCCGACCGGGGACAGCGCTGCCGAATCATTATTTTTCCGCAGATGCGGGAACCGGTGTGTCCTCCGCATCTTCCGGTCCGTACGCTTCCACTTCCGTCAACGCCAGCGGCTGGGACGGATTTGAGGATTCCACGCGCAAGGCGCGCGCTTTGACTGGAGCGTCCAGTTCCCAGGAAGTGATGTTGGTGGATTTTTCCGAAGGAGTAGTGCTGAAGGTTTTTTCCGCCAGCACGTTTTTGTCATTGTCGTAGAGGATGACCTTGAAGTTTTCCATGGTGCCCAGCAGCGTCAGATTGGCCGGCGTGTAAATGACCACCTTTTCTATAGTGCGGTTGGTTTCCCTGCCGAAGTCAATGCCGAACCAGGCGGTTTTTCCTTCAACCACGCCTGTGGCGCTGATGGAAACATCGGAAATCCTGGAGCTGGTATTGCCGTCAACGGCCTTTTCCGGACCGTAAGCTGCCAGCATATTGCGGTTGGAACTCTGGCGCACCTTGACGCCGGGCTGAAGGCTCCAGTTGACTTTGCCGGGTTCCCCGGAAACTTTGGGAACTGCCGGCGCCTGCTCCGGACGCGCGGACGGAACAGGTGAAGGAATGGCCGCAGCGGCGTGTTTCGCGGCGGACGGGGCGTGGCGGAGCGCTTCCCTGTTCGCCTGTCTTGCCGCTTCCGCTTTCGCGTTATTTTCCTTCTGCACCTGCTCATTATAATCATTGCGCATTTTGACGACATCCTTCTTATACAGGATGCAGGTATAGGTCAGCACAATGCCTATGATCAGGGCCGGAATGAGATAGTAATAGATATTGGACTGCCCTTTTTGCATGTTCAGAACCGGAATGACCGGGGAAGATGGCGGCGGAGGGATGGCTGCCGCGTTTCTTCCCGAAGGATGGGCAATGGCTTTATCCAGATCCGTGATAAAATCCCCCAGGTCCCGGTAGCGTTCCCGGGTATCCGGATTGATGGCGCGGGAGACTACCGAATCCACGGCATCGCTGCATTTGATCAGTGAGGAGGGCATGGCAAAACCCGCTTCCATCGGCGTTTTGCGGGTAAGCAGAATGTAGAGCGCCAGCCCCAGCGCGTAAATATCCATGCCCGGCGTGAACGTGGTTTCCGCCCCGGTGACCCACTCCGGAGAGGCGAAGTCCCCCATATCCACCGGAGATTGGGCGGGATAAATGTTGATGGGCAGCAGCAGGGCGTCTCCGCCGTCTTCGCGCAGGCAAATCAGCTTGGGCGTAATGCCCCCGTGAAAAATGTTTTTCCGGTGGAGCGTCAGCAGTCCTTCCGCCATGTTGCGCACCAGGTTGAGCGCCGCCTGGGGAGATATTTTGGGAAGGGTGGCCATATCCGCCAGACGCGGGTAGGGGGAGTGCTCGGAAATGATGAAAGTAAACGGTCCCGCCTGTCCTGTTTCATAAACGCGCAGAAGCCCCTGATGGGATTGTTCCACGATGGTGAGGGAGCGGACGATGAATTCTGGATCCCAGCCGAAGATGCCGGCTTCTTCCGTGGGAACTACCCGCAGCATGACGGGAGCAAAGTTGGATTTCAGGGTAGCCGTAAAGATTTGCTGGGGGCCTTTGGCTCCGACAAGCTGGATATTTTCCAATTGGGGAAAGAGAGAGGAAAGCTGGTCCAAGGGGAGGGAATTGTCGGCAGGCATGGAAAAAGGCAGGTGGAATAGTATCGGTCTCCACTCTACCTTAAATTCCCCACCGGGAGCAACTCTATAGGCAGGCATATTTTGACGGAGGGGATGTCCTGATGCTGGACGGGCGCCAATTATGTCCGGCCGCGGCATTCCCTTTTCCTCAACCGGCCGGTTAAATCAGGGGAGCCAGGAACAGGAAGGCTGAACAGGCCAGACCGGAGCAGGCCGTAATGATCAGGAGGAATTTCAGTTGTTTCAACCGACGCGGCGTCATGTTGCCGCAGACGGCCGCGGAGAGGTAAAAATCCTGTTCGTTCCAGCTTTTCCGGCAGCGGCAGAGAAGGCGGATGAATAATGCCGTCCCCTCTGTTAACGTCAGGACATACAGGGACCCCAGAAACAGAGCCGTTATGGGTTGGCCTTTTGACTGGAAAATCGCTGCTGCTATCAGCAGGAGCAGCAAAAGGCTGAAGGAGTAAGCGATGATCCCCGCGGGGAGTTGATATTTTTTGACGGTTTCCCGGGTCTTCTTTTTATTCAGGAAACGTTCTTCCTTTTTTGTTTTGGACGTTATTTCGCCGTATATGATGGATGACAGGAGCGAGGAGAGGAAGTCTTGCATGGACAAGAGCATTTGATTTCCTGCATCAGGGCCTTTTCAGAATGAGGGGAGGCGAGGGATTGGTTTGCCATACCGGGGTAGCGGCCCGTGCGTCCGCTTCTTCCAGCGTTTTACGGCCTTTGACCTTGACTAGGTGTTCCCGGAGGATGCGCCGCAGTTCCACGGCGGATGCCGGGTCATCCTGCACGCTGTGCCCGGACGGAACAATTTTTTCGCTGGCGCTCCAGTCCAGATGGGAGGACTGGTATTTGACCACTCCGTCGGAGGAATTGGGCGTGTCATTCCTGCCTCTGTCTCCAATGATGGAATGAACGGGAACATTGGGGGAACCGCGCAGTTCAGACATGTATTTGACCAGGGAGGAGTTCGGGGAAAGCTGGCGGATGCTGGTCAGCTCGTCTTTCATTTTCAACGGATTGAGTAGGAACATGCCGCGGCTGAGTGTAGCGATGCGGGTGACTTCTTCCAGCATGTCCGAGGGGAGGTCAATCAGGCGCTGCCCCAGTCTTCCTATCCAGTTGTCCGCGAAAGTGGAACCGCGGTGCGGGGTGGCCATGTACACGATGCGCGTGACTCCCTGGGGCGGGGAAAAGATGAAATTATTCTGGAGCCGTTCAAGCGTTTGTTCATCATAATGGAGGGGGGCCAGCCCTTTCTTCCAGTTTTCCAGCGTCATTCCCTCAAACGTTTCCGGAGAAAGCTCAAATACTCCCTTCATCAGCGTCCAGGGTTTGGTGGAATTGTTGAAGCGGGTGATGAGGCCGCCCATGGAGTGCCCCACCATGACGATATTATTCATTTCTCTGGATGTGCCGCGGGGATTGTATTCCTGCATGAGCTCCTTCAGGGCTTGCCGCTGCCTGCTGGCCGGAATGGTCCAGGCCAGCCCGGACGGATAGCCGAAGAACCAGAATTGGTAGTTTTCCCGGATGACCGGATCCACCAGGAGACGGTTGGTCAGGTTGGCGAAGGTGGCGGGGCCGGACATCAGGCCGTGGGTGAAAACCACGGGTATTTTCCGGGGGTCATAGGGTTCGGAAAAATAAAGCCCCATCGTATTGATGGCCTTTTTCGGGCGGAATGCCCCCAGCAGTTCCGTCCCGTCTGCGTCGGAAAGCTTCCAGAACAGAGCGATAGGGACGGAAAAATTGGCCGCCAGCGGCTGCCGCACCTTGTTTTTGCCAATGAAAATATGTTCATTCATCAGGCGCGGAATGGTGCGGAGGGTAGGTTTGCCGTCCACCATGCGGTCAAAGTCCAGAATGGCTGTCAGCGTGTGCACGTTGCCGTTGTCCTTAAGCACGTTGGCATGTGGGAGGGAACCTCCCCGGGGCGCCAGCCCCGCCAGCGGTATGCCCATTCCTTCCACGGTTACGCTTTCCCGCAGGCGGAAGGTGGGGTCCACTTCATCGGACATGAAAATAGCCTCATAGAACCACGGATTGCTGTCCCTGGCGTAGGAGGATTTTTCAATGACGAAGGGAAGGCTCAGGCGCTTCGCCTCATTCATGCCCCCTTTGCGTTTGGCTTCCTTCAAGTGGGAGGCCAGCTCCCGAATGCACGCGTTATATTTTTTCCGGGCTTCCGGCCATTCCCGGCTGCGTTGGGGAGAGGAAAGAATGAGCCATGCGGCATGGGCTTCCCGGATGGCTGCGGCGTCATCCTGGTAATGGGCGTACTCCATTTCCTGCCGCTGGTGCAGGGAACAGCCGGAAAGGCCTATGGCCAGTCCTAAAAGAAGGATGGAAACCGTTTTCATGATGAGCGGTGTAAATAAAAAGGGAAGGGAGGGTGGTTCAGGAGAGCATGTCCAGCGCCCGGTTCATGGATTTGAGGAAGGTCTGCACTTCCTCTTCCGTATTGTACAGGGCAAAGGAGGCGCGGGTTGTCCCGGTGGTGCCCAGGGCGCACATGAGCGGCTGGCAGCAATGGTGCCCGGTTCTTACGGCAATCCCCATCTGATCCAGCAGCGTACCCAGGTCATAGTGGTGGATGCCCTTCGCCAGAACGGAGACCACGGCGCTGTGCGGCACGTTCGGCGCCAGTACGGTCAGGCGCGGCATGGCTTTCAGGCCTTCCACCGCCATATCCGTCAGTTTCTGTTCATGGGCGGCGATGTTGTCCAGGCCCAGTCCGGAGACGTAGCGGATGGCGGCCGCCAGACCCACAGCCCCGCCTATGTTGGGCGTTCCCGCTTCATATTTGAAAGGAATGTCGTTGTAAATGGTTTTTTCAAAGGTGACTTCCTTGATCATCTCCCCGCCGCCCATCCACGGCGGCAGTTTTTCCAGCAGCTCCTTTTTCCCCCACAGCGCGCCGATGCCGGTGGGCGCGTACAGCTTGTGGCCGGAAAAGGCATACAGGTCGCAGCCCAGTTCCTGAACATCCACATTCATATGGGAGACAGCCTGGGCTCCGTCAATCAGCACGATGGTTTCCTGCCTGTTCGCTTTGGCGAGCGCGGTCATTTCCCGCACGGGATTGACTGTCCCCAGCGTGTTGGAGACGTGTCCCACGGCTACGATGCGGGTGCGGGGGGAAAGCATGTTCCGGTAAGCTTCCATGTCCAGGGTCTGGCCCGGCGTCAGGGGAACCGCTTTCAGGACGGCGCCCGTGCGTTCGCACAGCATTTGCCAGGGAACGATGTTGGAATGGTGTTCGGAAGCGGTAACAATGACTTCGTCTCCCGGTTTGACCATGCCGGACCCGGCGATGGTATCCGCCGCCAGGTTGATGCCCATCGTGCAGCCGGAGGTGAACAGGACTTCCGCCGTTTCCGGCGCGTTGATAAACCGCGCCACCGTTTCCCGCGATTCTTCATGCGCTTCCGTCGCGAGCTGGCTCAGGTAGTGGGAACCGCGGTGCACATTGGCGTTTTCCGTATCGTAGTAATGGCGGATGGCGTCCAGTACGGCCAGGGGCTTTTGCGTGGTGGCCGCATTGTCCAGGTAAATGAGAGGCTTGCCGTGCACGCTGGTTTCCAGAATGGGGAACTGCGGGCGAATGGTTGCTGTGTCAAGCATGGCTATGGTACGAGTGAGGGTTCTTTGCGCAATTCATCCCAGCCCCCTTCCAGAATGAAAATGGGCGCTCGGATGCCGTATTCCGGCTTTTTCAGTTCATTGGCCACGGCCGCGCTGGAGGTGCAGTCCCTGCTGCAAAAGATGACGATGCAGAATCCCCTGTCCTCTGCCGTCATCAGGGCTTCCATGGCATTCGCCAGGAGTTCCTGGTAATTGGCATCCGCCGGGCGGATGGGGTAAACGGGAGCCTGTGTGACGGTATGGCGTTCAAAGTCGTCCTGCTTTCTGGCGTCTATCCAGAGGATTTTCCCCGGCCATTCCTTTAATATCTGGGAGAGGCACACGTGCCCTTCCTCCAGCGTTTCCGGGTTGCAGGGCGGCGTGCGGAACGGCTGGATGACGCGCAGGTCCAGCGCGGCGACGCCTACGGCCAGCAGAAATACGGCCAGCAGGAGTTTCAGAGCGGTGGAAAAAGCGTCTCTCATGGAAGGAAGGGCGGATGTCAGTTTTCCTTGATGGCCAGGAACCCCATTTGGCGCTTGTAGCGCGGCACGGTAGAATCCGTGCGCACCCAGATGGTGTTGAAGGCCGGTTTGGCCGTGGATTTGGGGGTGACGATGATTTTATATTCCCTGCCTTTTTTCACGGTCACAGGTTCGTAGTCAAAGGCGTCTCCCGTCAAATCCACCGTGGTCAGGTTGACGGGCAGTTCTTTGGAGATGGTGATTTTAATGGTTTTGGGCGCGGCGGCTTCTCCCCTGGCCCATTCCAGCTTGCGGGGCTCCATCCGGATGATGTCCGGGATTTGCGCGCGTATCACCAGCTTGTAGGCGGAGCCGTTGGCATGCACCGTCATGTCCTTGTCCACGGTACCGGAAAAATTGCCGGTTTTCATCACGGCGCTGATGACGCCGGATTCCCCAGGGGCATACGTCAGCTTGTTATCCTTCGCTCCGGCGGTGGTGCAGTCGCAGGAAACATGGATTTTACTGATAGTGACCGGGGTGCCGGACGTGTTGGTGAAGGGGAAGGAGGCGGTGATGCTGTCCTGGTCCGGAGCCGCCTTTACCGGAACTACCGTTTCCTTGAAGGACAATTCATTTTTGCCGGAGGCGAGGCTCCCGCACAAAAGCAGTCCTGACAGAATGGCGAGCCGGGTGGTCATGGGCGTTTCAGGATGGTTTTTCTTCTTTATTCCTGGCGGAGAAAATACTGGCGATGAAGAAAATAATTGCCGCTACGAAGATGCAGGAGTCCGCCACGTTGAAGGCGGGCCAGCGGTAGTTGAAGAGGGGGATGGTGACGTCAATGAAGTCCACCACGTAACCGTTCATCAGCTTGGTGAAGAAGCCGTGCTGCTGCTCATACGGAATCAGGAAGCCCTGAATCAGGCGGTCCGTCAGGTTGCCGGCTACGCCCGCCAGCAGCAGAACATAGGCCAGCTTGAGCCATGCCGTGTGGAAAAAGTTTTTCCGGTAAAGCACGACCAGGACCACGATGGCGAGCACGGGAACCGCCAGAAAAAGATAGCTGGACCAGACGGTGCCGTTCCCCAGCCCGAAAGCAACGCCCGTGTTGTGCACGCGGGTAATGTTCATGGTTCCGTCCAGGAAGGAAATGGGTTCCAGTTCCCTCAATTTGTTCAGGGCGTCCACCGTGTTTGGATTCAGATCCGGGAGCCGCGCCAGTTCCGCCTCCGGCATGCGTCCGTTTGTGGCGAAGTCCAGCGTGCCGTCCGCATTGATGTGCTGGAAGCCCGGAAAGTCCGGCAGATAGGCGTACTTATGGAGCTTTTCGTTCAGGTAGTTCAGCGGGAAGCGGCGGATAATCCACAGCTTGCTGGCCTGGTCCAGCGCATACAGCCCTGCGCCCAGCAAGCTCCACCAGAGCCAGCCGGGGGGCGTCTGTTTATGGGGGGCGGGTTCTTTTTCCGTCTGGGGGTCCATATAAAGGTCGGGAAATGGAGTGGATGCGGTTCAGGAAAGAACTTCCGCGCAGCGTTCGCATACGTCCCTGCCCTCCGCCGCCGGTTCATACCGGCGGCAGCGTGGGCACATGGCATGTTCCGTTTTTGCGGCGGAGGCTGCCAGTTCCGGACCGGTTTTCACGTCAAGGTCCGCGATGATGAAGAACTCCGTGGCAAACGCCCGGTCTTCCAGAAGCGCCACGACGTCTTCGCTCTCATTCACGGGAACGCTCAGAGTGATGGAGGCCTCATTATTTTTGGAAAATACCTTGGCCTTCACCTGTTCTTCAATGGCTACCTGAATGACGGACTTGATTTCCTGGAGACGGGAAATGACGGAGGTCGCCTCCTGGGTATCGTATTCCGGCATGGGGGCGGGGAAGTCCTGCTCATGCACGCTGCCTTCATATCCCGCGTATTCCCAGGCTTCATCCGCCGTGAAGGCCAGGATGGGAGCCAGCAGGCGGCACAGAGCCTTGAAGATGATGGTCATGGCCGTTTGTGTGGCGCGGCGGCGAACGGAGGAAGATGAGTCGCAGTACAGGCGGTCCTTGGTGGTGTCCACGTATAGGGCGGACAGATCGCTGGTGCAGAACTGGTTGATGGCGCTGAACGCCTTGCGGAAGTCATAGGCTTCATAGGCCTTCAGCGTTTCCCTGATGACGGCGTTCAGGCGTTCCAGAATCCAGCGGTCCAGGAGGGGCATGTGTTCCGGGGCGACTGCCTGCGCGGCGAAATCGAATCCGCTGATGTTGCCCAGCAGGATGCGCAGGGTGTTGCGGAGGCGGCGGTAGGGTTCCGTCACCTGCTTGAAGAGGTCTTCCCCGAAGGGGACTTCATTTTGCCAGTCCACAGAGGCGGCCCACAGGCGCACGATGTCTGCGCCGTATTTGTCGTAGTAATAGGCCGCGTCAATGGGTTTGCCGCTCTTGGCGTCGGATTTGGAGGTTTTTTTCCCGGTGTCCTTGTCCACGACGAAGCCGTGGGTCATCACGGCCTTGTACGGGGCCTTGCCGCGCCAGGCGACGGAAAGCATCAGGGAACTCTGGAACCAGCCGCGGTGCTGGTCCGTAGCTTCCAGGTAAAGGTCCGCCGGCGCGTCCAGCCCGGGGCGGTTGTCCATGACGGCCATATGGGAACTGCCGGAATCAATCCAGACGTCCAGCGTATCCTTGCCCTTTTTCCAGGTCTTCGGCAAGCCGAGGCGTTCGCACAGGTCTTCATCGGAGAGTTCAAACCAGATGTTGGAACCGTGTTTCTCCACCATATCCGCGATTTTGCGAACCAGAGCGGCGTCCAGGACGGCTTTGCCGTTTTCGTCAAAGAAGACGGGCAGCGGCACGCCCCAGGTGCGCTGGCGGGAGATGCACCAGTCCGGCCTGGCTTCCACCGTGCCGTAAATGCGGTTGCGGCCCCAGGAGGGCAGCCACTGCACCTTGTCTATTTCTTCCAGGGCCTGCGGGCGGAGCTTGTCCATGGAGATGAAAAACTGTTCCACGGCCCGGAAAATAATAGGCGTCTTGGAACGCCAGCAGTGCGGATACTGGTGGCGGTATTCTTCCACGCCGAAGAGGTTGTTGCCCTGTTCCAGCATGGAAATGATGTCCTTGTTGGCGTCAAAGACATGTTTGCCCACCAGGGAGGGCACGCCCACTTCTTCCGTGTATTTGCCGTCGTCGTCCACGGGGGAGAGGACGGGCAGTCCGTATTGGCGTCCCACGTTATAGTCGTCCGCGCCGTGGCCGGGCGCGATGTGGACGATGCCGGTTCCGGTGTCCGTGGTGACAAAGTCCGCCAGGATGATTGTTGACGTGCGGGAAAGGAAGGGATGCCGGGCTTCGCAGTTTTCCAGTTCGGCTCCTTTGAATTCACGGATGGTTTCCGCAAGAGCCCAGCCCGTTTTCTGAGCGAAGGCATCCAGCAACTCCTTGACGATGATGAGGTTTTCCGTCTGGCTATTCTTCATGAACCTGCCTGCCACGTAGGTGAAACGCGGATGGAGGGCGAGCCCTACGTTGGCGGGCAGCGTCCACGGAGTAGTGGTCCAGATGACCATGGAGGCTTTCAGCCCCAGGGGATTGTCCAGAAGCGGGAAGCGCACGAAAACGGAGGTGCTGACCTTTTCCTTGTAGTCGATTTCCGCTTCCGCCAGCGCCGTATAGGCCCCATAGGACCACTGGACGGGTTTGCGGCTCTGGTACACCGCTCCGTCTTCCACTAGTTTGGCGAACACGCGCAGGATGTTGGCCTCATACGCCGGCTTCATGGTCAGGTAGGGATTCTCCCAATCGCCGAACACGCCCAGGCGGCGGAAGGAAGTGCGCTGAATGTCAATGAATCCTTTGGCGAATTCCGCACAGCGCCGGCGGATTTCCGCCGCATCCAGGTCACGGGCCTTTTGAACCACCTTGAATTCAATGGGAAGGCCGTGGCAGTCCCAGCCCGGAATATAAGGGGCGGCATAACCGGCCATGGTTTTTGATTTCAGAACCAGATCCTTGAGAATTTTGTTCAGGGCCGTACCCATGTGCACGTCCCCGTTGGCGAAGGGGGGGCCGTCATGAAGGAGGAACCGGGGTGCGCCCTGGGCCATCCTGCGGGACAAAATGCGTTCGTACAGCCCGGTGTCTTCCCACTTTTTCAGGCGTACGGGTTCATTTTTCGTCAGATCCCCTCTCATGGGGAAACCGGTCTCCGGCAACAGGATGGTGTCTTTATAATTCTTTTCGGGCGCACTCATGCCCGGAAAAAGTATCACCGGACCCGGTTCCGGTCAACCCTGCGGTGCGGCACACCTGGGGCCTAGCGCATTCATTCCCGCCGTGTTCCGGAGGAAGTGCCCGCTCCGGAGGGCGCACCCCCGCGGGCAGAAGCCGGGGAAGGAAGAAATCCCTGTTCCCTGAGCCATTGTTCGGCGGCCTCAGGCCATTGATCCGTGGGATGCCCGCGTTTTTCCATGCCATACCCGTGGCCTCCCGTGGGATAGAGATTCAGGCTGACGGGAACCCCCTTATTCCGGCAGGCCTGTTCCATCAGCCTGCTGTTGGCGCAGGAAACGCCGTCATCCAGAGCGTGGACGAGGAAGACCGGCGGCGTCTGTTCCGTTACCTGCCGCTCCGCGGAACACATCTCCTCCAGGGCAGGGGAGGGATGGGGGCTCAATATTTTGTTGCGCGTTCCCCCGTGGGTTGTATGGGGCGCCATGGAAATGACGGGATAGATGAGCATGGAGAAATCCGGACGGGAGGAAATGTTTTTCAGCGGATTTTCCGCTTCTTCCGGAAGGGTGCGGTTCCACAGCGTAGAAGCCATGGCCGCCAGATGGCCGCCTGCGGAAAAGCCCATGACGCCGATGCGGAGAGGGTCAATTCCCAGGGAGGAGGCGTTTTTCCGCACGATCCTCAGGGCCTGGCGGGCGTCCAGCAGGGGACCGGGAAACCTCCCCACGGTATTGTTGGTTCCTGAAACGCGGTATTTGACGATAACCCCCACCATGCCGTGTTCCACCGCCCAGCCGGCAATGCGGCTCCCGTTCTTTCCAATGGCCTGGATGGAATACCCCCCTCCCGGAAAGATACACAGGGCCGTACGCCTGTCCTGCGGACTCCATCCGGCGGGAAAATGAAGCTGGATTTGCGCTTCCCCTACGTCCGTAATGTGTTCGGCGGAGACTTGTTTTTCTTTCAGGTCCGCCGCTTTGAGCCCCAGGGAAATCCATCCGGAGTGAAAGGATTTTCCCTCTGAGGGCGGGCAGAAGGCCCCCAGCGCGGACGGTTCAGGCGGAGCGGCCCCGGCTGAAGCGCAGGCGAATGTCAGAAAAAGCGCGGAGAATAATATCTGTTTTTTGTTCATGGTTTGTTGGCCAGTGAAATGACGAGTTTGGAAAGGCCCTGCACCACTTCTGCAAACTGGGGATAGTCCAGTTTTTCAGCCGTATCGCTGGTTTCATGGTAATCGTCGCAGCGGAGGAAGGCCGTATCCGTGGCGGCAAAAGAGGGGATGCCCTCCTTCATGTATCCCCAGTCGTCAGACCAGGAAACGCCGCGGGTGTAATACGGGAATACGGCGGAACGCACCGGAAAACGGCTCAAGGCGGAAAATTCCTCCGCGCAGGAGCGTGCCAGTTTGCGGCCCGTGTTGGTGGAGAGGAAGGCAACATAGTCGCAGCGGTCCGGCAGGCCGGCCAATCCGGCAACTACGGCGGATTGGCGTTTTTTATTCACCCGGGGGGAATAGCAACCCAGCGTTTCCAGGGCAATCATGCCGATGATTTTTTTCCTGCCCGGATGATGAGAGACGGATTTGGCATGCACTGCGCTGCCCATGGCGGGCGTCTGGTAAAAAGGGGGCTCTTCATTGGCGTAGGCCACCAGGCAAACATCGTGAAGGGTGGAAGTTGCTGCAAGGGCACGTGCCGTTTCCAGCAGGGCGGCTACGCCGGAAGCGTTGTCATTGGCTCCCGGCGTTCCGGTGCGGGAAGGCCGGGCAGGACCGTGGTCGTGCCAGTTGTCCATGCCCACTTTGGTATCGTAATGCGCGCCGACGATGAACATTTTGGGCCGGGGGGAGGTCCCTTTCTTGATGGCGATGAGATTATATGCCGTCCAGTCCTTGACGGCGCCGAATTTTCCGGAGGGTGGGATACGGACAGCCTGGCGCGTGACGGCATAACCCATTCCCTCCAGTTTTTGTTCAATGTAGCGGGCGGAACGCTCCATGGAGCCGGGGTGGTAGACGTTCCGTTCACCGATGGAATCCGCCAGGTGGAATACATGCGCTTTCAGGAGCGTTTCCGTTTGGTCCGTGTCCGGTATTTTTCCGCTTCCGCGGGGAGAAAAAAGCTTGGAACAGGAGCTGAGGGCGATGCAGACCACCGCCATGAGCAGACTGAGCCTGAAGGTCATGGAATAGAAATGCATGCCGGAAGTTGGAAAAGTCATGCAGGAAGAGAATCCTAATGGGAAAGCGGAGGAAAATCAAGACGCGCCGTTTCTCCCTTATTCATGGACAAATCCTTTTTCCTGCCTTGATGCATGAACCGGAATTTGCCCGGACGCGTAGCGGTAGCTGTGGCCTGCACCCGGCCGTTTTGCCAGGACAAGTCCACCTTAAGCCCGCCCCGCGTACGCAATCCCGTGGCGGAACCCTTCTTCCAGCCGTCTGCCAGAGCCGGAGCCAGCAGGATAACCTGGAACCCGTCCTGCATGATCCGGCTTTGGATCAGGCATTCGGCCACGCCGGAGGAAAAGCCGAAATTTCCGTCTATCTGGAACGGGGGATGGATGTCAAAAAGGTTGGAGTTGATGTAGTGCCTCAGCATGGTGTACATCCTGTCCTCTGCGGCGTTTCCGTCGCCAAGGGCGGCGTAAAGATTGATGAGCCACGCCGTGCTCCATCCGGTCCTGATGCCATTGTTTCCCATATCCGCGTACTTGCGCCGGAAATCGGCTGACTTGCGTACAGCCTCCGCGTATTCCGGCGTATTGAGAATGTCCCATTCCGTGCCGGGAAACAAGCCGTAAAGGTGGCTGATGTGCCGGTGGCCCTTCTGCATTTCTTCAAAAGGCTGCCTCCATTCCTGCACCCTTCCGTCGGGGCCGATGGCTGGCTGGGGAATTTTCCTGAGAAATTGGACGGCTTTAAGCAGAGTAGGCGTTTGTACGCCCAGCTCCCCGCAGGCGTAAATGTAATTGCGGAGGGATTCCCTGCCCAGAAGCTGGTCATGGGAAGCGCCGTTGGAAACATAGGAAAGCACGTTGGGGCCTGTTCCGTCCGGCGCGTAAAATCCGGTCTCCGGAGACACCCCCGGGCCGGAAAGGTAACGGCCCTCGCCGTCATCCTCAAACCAGGACATGATGAATCGCGCGTTGGATTCCAGAATGGGCAGCGATTTTTTAAGGTCTTCCCTGTCTCCGGTGAAGCGGTAGCTGTCCACCAGGTGGGCGCACGCCCACGCCCCGTTCATGAGGCTGGCTCCCCATTCCGGATTGTTGCCTGAAAAATAGGTGCGCTTCCAGCAATCCGTATAGTGGCCGAAGCAGAAGCCGTCCCGCTTGATGAAGCGCGCAAATTCCTCTCCGTGGGGGCGCAGGCTGCGGACAAAATCAAGATAGGAGCTCTGGAATTCTCCCAGCCCGGTGACATGGGAGGGCCACTGGTTCATCTGGCTATTGATGTTCAGGAAATAGCAGCCCATCCACGCCGCCCTCAGCTCCGGATTCCATAATCCCTGCAAACCGCAGGGAAGCTGCCCCGGCCTGGTGTGGGCAATCGTGCAGAAGCGGCCGAACTGGAAAAGCTGTTCCAGAAGATCCGGATCCTTCTTTCCCTGTTTGACCCGCTCCAGTCTTTGGGCGGTGGTCATGGCGGAGACCCCGGCCGGGGAATCCCCCAGATCCACCTGGCAGCGCGTCATGAGCCGGGAAAAATAATCTTCCGTTTCCGCCGCCAGTTTTTTCCATCCCGCTTTTTGCGCTTTTGCCAGGATTCGCGCGTTTTTAGCCGCCAGGGAATGCGTCAGGGGAGCTTCCGGTTTCCGGATATTGTAATCTGTGGAAATGGATGAAAGCACCAGCACTTCCCGGGCGGAATCAAGAATAATTGTTGAGCCTTTGCGGGTAATGGAGGCTCCGGGAGCCAGGATGACCACCGTGTTTTCAAACCGGGTGCCTCCGTTGCTTCCCTGTCCTTCCAGCGTCCAGCCATTCGGCTGCGCAACAATTCGGGAAGCCGGATCCGGGTGTTCCAGATTCAGGGAAACGCGGCATCCGGACGGCATTGTGCAGGCAATGTGGTAGGCGGCGCAGTCGCTGGACGGAGCCGCCAGGATTTCTGTGGTCAATTCCCCAGTGCCGAATTGGGCGCGGGTGGTTGCCTTGCCCCGCCGCATATCCAGCGTACGCTGATAGGAGGAAGGTGAGGGGAGCCCCTGGAATTCCACCTGGAGACGCCCCCCCTGCTGGTAATCCCCCGCAATGTTGCCGGGGGGAAGGATGTTCTTCCGGAATAGCTGGTCCGCACTGCGGTATTTTCCTTCCTTGCAAAGTTCGCGAGCCTTGTCCAGAGCTTCCGCGGCGCCTTCCCTCATTTGGAAATTTTTCTTTGCGAAAATGCTTCCTTCATTAAGGACGACGGTTTCCTTCGGGAAAACGCCGAAAGAGAGGATGCCCAGCCTTCCGTTGCCCGTGCCGTATCCTTCCGTCCATACCCGGGCGGAGGTGGAGGCGGTGACCTGCATGGGGGCCGGAATGGCCCGGAGGGGGACGGCTGCGGCGAAAAGGCAGAGGAGGAAGGAATGTTTCAAGGTTGCAGGGATGTTCATGAGAGAAGATAAATATTGCGTATGATAAAAGTAAAAGAAAGCTGGTGTAAAAAGCGTTATTTTTTTAATCGGCTTCCGGTGCCGGCGTAAATGACCGCAAACGCAATGCTTCCCGCCAGAAAGTACAGGGATGCGGACAGAAGCACGGAGTTCTGGAGAAGGATGCTGGCAAGCCAGAGCAGCATGGTGAAGGCGAGGCAGTACATGATTTTCCCCATGAACCGGCACAGCGCCTGTTCATCATACTGTCTTTTTTGCTCTCTGCTCATCATGTTGCAGCCTGTGATGAGGAAAGAACATTTCACCATGGAAAGAATGACGCCAAGAATCATGAAACCTGCCATCATGGCGATGGGTATAGGAACAGGTGCATCCATAAGCTGGCAAAATGGGGGAATGAGAGAACCCGGCCGTTCGACCGGACGGGAGAGGCGGCGTTTTGCGGAATACGTTGGGGAAACTGTGTTTCTTTCAGCGACGGAGAAACTCCGTTGTTCCTGCCGAAGGCTTCCGCAGGGTACGGTTACGGTTTCTTTTTGACATTAAAACAGGAAACAGCAGGAACAGAACCAGGCGATGATGAGCAGGCCGCAGGTAAATTCCAGCAGCAGGCCGGCAAGCATCCCAAGCGCCGCTCCGGAACCGGCCCTGAAGGCGTCCATGATATCCTTTCTGGCAAAGATAAGTTCCGCCAGCAGCGCTCCCAGGAACGGCATGAACAAAAGGCCCACGATGGGGGAGAAAAGGAGGCTCCCCGCCACGGCGCCGATCATGGCTCCCCAGATTCCGGCGGCAGTGCTGCCGAATTTTTTGGCGCCCATGCCTCCGGAAAGCTTGTCAATGACCATGCCTCCCGCCACCAGCAGCGCCAGGACGGTCCATTCCCACCACGCCAGATTCTCTTTTCCCATGACTCCCTGCCAGACGCACCCGGCCGCAATGATGATAATGCCGGGAAGCATGGGGATGAGCGTGCCGATCAGCCCCATGCCGAATAACAGCAGGGTGACGCACCAGACGAGGGTTTCCGAAAGGAGATGGGGCATGCTTTCCTTCTTATCAGGAAGCCGGGCAGGAGGCAAGGTTTGTGCCCGGCTTGCGGATGACGTGGAAAGGAAAAAAGGGGGGATAAATTGTTGTTGCGGTTGCTGCGGGTGTGGTATGGAATGGCGTCCATGATTTCCACCGGTGCTTATCTATGCGGTTGCATCATGCTCTTTGGTGTTTTTTCTCAGGGGGGAATGTCTTCTCCGGCTTCCGTTTCCGCAGCGGATTCCTCCGCCGTTCAAGAACTGGCTCATTCCCTGAAAGCCCGTGTGGGCATGGCTGCGGAAATGCTGGATACGGGGGAAACCGTCGCGGTGGGGGATGATGCGGCCTATCCCATGCAGAGCGTCGTTAAATTCGTGCTGGCCTTGTCCGTCTTGAAGCGGGTGGACCAGGGCGTCATGAATCTGGAACAGATCATCCGCATCCGTCCGGAACAACTGGTGAAAGATACCTGGAGCCCCCTCCGGGAGCGTTCCCCGCAAGGCGGCGATTTTTCTCTGAAGGAACTGCTGAAGGTGACTGTCCAGGAAAGCGACAACAATACCTGCGACCTCCTGTTTAGCCTTATTGGAGGGCCGCAGGCCGTGCAGAAGGATTTGACGGAATGGGGTATTGACGGCATTAATGTCCGGTTTACGGAAGATGAAATACACCGGAACCGCGACTTGCAGTATGCCAACTCAAGCCGCCCGTCGGCCATGAACTCTCTTCTCCGCGCGTTTGACGAAGGTAAAATTCTGAAAAAAGGCACACAACATGTTCTTTGGGACATTATGGCCGGTTGTTCTACAGGCCCTGAGCGTCTGAAAGGACAGCTGCCGCGGGATTATGTGGTGGCGCATAAAACGGGATCCGGATTCTCGCTTCCGGGGGGTGGCGTTACCGCCCGCAATGACGTCGGCATCATTGTTCTTCCCAATGGCCGGAAAATGGCGGTTTCCGTGTTCATCAGGGATTCAAAGGATTCCGAATCCGCTTGTGACCGGATGATCGCCTCCATGGCCCGCTGGCTGTGCATGGAGTGGAAGCCTGCCGCCGGAAAAGAATAACGGAATAATGCAGAATAGTCTTGGCGTCAGATTTTCAAAAGATTCTGGCTTTTGATATTCAGCACATTGCTTGGATGAGTAACAGAGGGAGATTGATGAAATAATACTGAAGTAAAAAATTCCGTAAAATGATGATGAGAATGAGTGTCTCTGTCCCACGCCAATAGAAGCTTTCTTCTCATATGGGCTTGAGGAGAGATAACAAAAAATAAGGGGTTTTGCTATTGCGATGATTGCATTTGGCGTTTGCTAAAAATATATTTAGCATATTTATATTTTGTGTTTATTGTTTCAACTGTTAAATCTTTAATGCCATTTTCTTCTAAAAGAATAATTGCTTCTACTTCTCTCAGATCGGAATAAGGGGAACAAAAAAGAATATGCATTCTATCCATCGGAAAAATATAATAATTAGGCAATTCCATTATGTTTGCAAATTTTTTCAGAAGATCATAATCTGCTTTTCCATTCTGTTTTTCCCATTGTTCAATAAAAGTAGTGTATGATCTTTTTTGCAGAGTTCTCCTATACCAGCGGTCTAAACGTTTAGCCTTGAAAAGTTCTATATAATATGAAATTACTTTTCGGTGTTTTTTCATAACGAATCTAAAGAATCAAATACTAATGTTTTACATATTTCTAAATATTTCGTTTATTTTATTATAAATCCTATCCCACATGTTATCAGTCTTTTTATTATAACAATCATTCCAAAAACAATGCCACCCACAGTATCCAGCTATGATAGCGTCCAAGGCCGTCATAAGAACGGCAATAGGAGAAACCACACGGCCTATGGTTCGCAATAAACTTCTGCCACCAGCCCTTAGGGTAACCGATAATGTACTTGGTATTGTCGTTATAGTCTTTTTCCCCATTTTTATGCCCACCCTAGCTTGACGTGCTAAATTTGGATAACCCATAACATCGAAAAGAGCTGGTACCCATGATTTAGGTATTGGTCCTCCCAGCATGTAAGCCAATAAACTATCTATTATTAACGATGTGTAATCATGGTCATTAAGGCAATCAGAAAAACAAGAATGCCCCAATATATCACAATCATTAAGTATGGAATTTGCTGCTATGATGTATAAATTTACACCTCCATCTAATTCCCCGATTGGATCTCTCGAAGTCCACCTTCCATCCACGGGATTATAGAACCGGAAGTTGTAATATACCATCCCCAGCTCAGCATCATATGCCTCGCTGCTCCATTGAAGGGGATTGGTGATGTTGCCCCTTTGCGTGACTTCGCCGAAGGGGGCGTAGGAGTAGGAATTCGCGATGGTTCCGTTGCTCTTGTAGAGTTCCATCACGTTTTTGGTCAAGTCCCAGCCGTAGACAAACCAGCTGCCCGCCGTCTGGATAGCCAGCGGACGCGTGGCGACAGGTTCCGTCGGGTCCCACAGGATGTACCATAAGGCGTTGAGCGTCGTTCGCGTGAGGTCGAGGGCCGCGATTTGCAGATGGCCCCGGTAAAGGTAGCGGTGGTTCAGGATGACGGATGTCGTGCTTTCTCCCGTTTCAGGGTCGGCGACGGTGGTTTCCACTTTTTTGAAGATCCTGCGTCCCATGTAGTCGTAGTCGCCGGTGACGGTGGTCACCGTGCCGTCCTCCGCCGTGCGGGTGGCCGGGAGTCCCAAGGCGTCATAGCTTTGCGTGCAGGAGACCACACGATTTTTTTCGCAATGGGATGCATGTTTGTAGTTAAATTATGGATAGATTATGGATAGATTTTTAATAAAAATATCAATATGTAGAAAAAATATCACATACAGTGGTATGAAATATATTATGATGAATAAGGGTATTGATTTTTTAATGCAGTAAAACCAATTGAAAAATGATATAATATATGAAATATAAATTAATAATATAAATAATATTGTTTTTTGATTTGATAATAAATCTGGATTTATAACTAACCTTTCTGGAAAAATTGATATATATGATCCAACGCTCAGGAATATAAAAACAATATAGCTGAATATTGATTTACTTTTTTTGAATTCTTTTTTTTGAAAAAATATATCAAATGATATTATTGTTTCAAAAATTTCCAACATTTTTTTCATTTGTAAATTAATGTGCTGTTTTATCTCTTCCATACCAAATAGCTCTATAAGACCAATCTGCGCAATTGTTTTGTAATATATTATATGGGGGTGGTGATTTTATATCTTGCTGAATTCCTCTAAGCATATTTATATCTTCAACAGGGGAAGAAGGTATGGTTTCTGGATTGGTTAAATTGAGTCCATCTGAAGATTCTATATAACCTCTACCAAGAATAATTGTTCCACGTACTGTATTGACTATATATAATCCAAATAATAAAAGAAAAATTAGTATATTCCCTGTTTTTGACCATTCCACGGCTAATTTCGCTGTTTCCCTGTCTGCTGGATTCAAACCATAATCAAACGTCTTAACGCCTACTTTACACCATTTCCCGTCTTTGTTTTTTTTCCAAAGATCAACAGCTACTCCTATATGCAAGGTAAATGTCATGTCGGATAATTGATCAGGTAGAATCTGTGAAATGTATCTGTCATTCCCATTTAAGTCATTAAAAATATATGGAGAATTTTTAACAAACGCATACAAATTCCATCCTCCTTCTATTCCGATAGGATCCCTGGTTGTCCACTTGCCATCGTGGGGATTATAGTGGCGGTAATTGTAGTAAACAAGCCTTAATTCCCCGTCGAACACCTCGTTGCTCCATTGAAGGGGATTGGTGATGTTGCCCCTTTGCGTGACTTCGCCGAAGGGGGCGTAGGAGTAGGAATTCGCGATGGTTCCGTTGCTCTTGTAGAGTTCCATCACGTTTTTGGTCAAGTCCCAGCCGTAGGCAAACCAGCTGCCCGCCGTCTGGATAGCCAGCGGACGCGTGGCGACGGGTTCCGTCGGATCCCACAGGATGTACCATAGGGCGTTGAGCGTCGTTCGCGTGAGGTCGAGGGCCGCGATTTGTAGATAGAGGATGTTTCTTCTATGTGACAGTATCACTGCTTTAGTTTTGTATGAAAACTAGAGATTTGAACAGCTCCTTGCGTACTCTGTTCTATTCGTAAGTCTATGGTTGGATGTATAAATCTTTTATTTATTAATCATTGGTATTGAATAATAAAAATAACAAAAATGCTATATATATGAATCAAATGATGCAATTAAGAAAATGCTGTGCAGTTCGATAATTAATAGTGGATGATCTCCATATCAATAATAGCAACTATGAAAAATATAAAACTTATAAGAAAACTTAAGATAATTGGTATGGATAGGAACAACGGCATAAGAGCCACGGAATAATTCCCAACATGCAAAAATGGACTTGTCGCTTCATCTTTGAAAGTTGGATAGATAATAAGCGAAAGAATGGCAAAACTAAAAAAAGGAAATGTGCCAATAAAAAATAATGTAACGGCAATAATTTTAATTATCATGGAATTATATGGATTTTGTCTTTCCGCTTGTTAAAATCTTCATTTGCACTTCACCCGCTACCGATGCACAAGTAGGCGCTTGTATTTTTCTATTTTTAGATAATGTGAATACCAATATTTCTACGCCATGATCTTTTTGGCACCAAGACCAACATGGTATGTTATAGCAATTATTCGGGGTATTATGGTAGCACCTAAACTTGCAGCTCCTTTTTGTAATAATCCTCCCTTGAAGAGGGCCAAATTCCCATGCAACATCTCCATGCTGCATTTCTTTTGCAGAAAGCAATATGCACATATGATATGGCTCAAGTCCCAGTATATCAATTTTTGAAATATCGTTATTAACAAAAACATAAAGATTAAATCTTTCTTCTATTCCGATAGGATCCCTGGTTGTCCACCTTCCATCATGGGGATTATAGTGGCGGTAATTGTAGTAAACAAGCCCTAATTCCCCGTCGAACACCTCGCTGCTCCATTGAAGGGGATTGGTGATGCTGCCCCTTTGCGTGGCTTCGCCGAAGGGGGCGTAGGAGTAGGAATTCGCGATAGTTCCGTTGCTCTTGTAGAGTTCCATCACGTTTTTGGTCAAGTCCCAGCCGTAGGCAAACCAGCTGCCCGCCGTCTGGATAGCCAGCGGGCGCGTGGCTACCGGTTCTGCCGGATCCCACAGGATGTACCATAGGGCGTTGAGCGTCGTTCGCGTGAGGTCGAGGGCCGCGATTTGCAGATGGCCCCGGTAAAGGTAGCGGTGGTTCAGGATGACGGATGTCGTGCTTTCTCCCGTTTCTGGATTGGTTGCGGTATGTTCCACTTTCTTGAAGATCCTGCGTCCCATGTAGTCGTAATCGCCGGTGATTGTGGTCACCGTGCCGTCCTCCGCCGTGCGGGTGAAGCGCACGGGACGGTTGAGCGCGTTGTATTCCGCCGTCCAGACGCCGGTAGCGGTCCTGATTTTCGTCTGGTTGCCGTCAGCGTCATAGGTGGGGACAAAAGGCTGTTCCCGTGGGGAGAGGGAAGAGCTGGGAATGGATTGCTCAATACTTGTGTACTGGTTGAGTTCGTTGGCCGTGTAAGCGAATTCCTCCTCTATTTCCCGCGCTGTCTTGCGGTTGCCTATGTTGTCATAGTCATAGGCGTAAGCGTCCGTGCCGAGGGTGGCCGCTGCAAGCTCGCTTCTCCCGTTGTAGGAGAAGACGTCGCGGCGTGTGGTTCCCTGGCGGAGGAGGGTGCGGGCGGTTGGCCGCCCCAGGGCGTCATAGGCATAGGCGCGGCGGGAGACGAGGGTTGTTCCGCGGTTATAGTCCATGTCCGCCAGCAGGTCACGTTTGGCTTCATAGCTTTGTTCCAGCGTCATGCCGTTGGGCATCGTCAAGGTTTTCAGCAGATTGCTTCCTGCCAGATAGTTATATTCAAAGATGCGGTTCTGTCCGCTGTGCATGAAGCCCGCGCTGTTGATGCGCCCGTCCGGCGCGTAGCCCCAGGAGGCGATTTGGGCATTGCCGCTGGCGCCGCGTTTGAGGATGTAGCCGATGCTGCGACCGTAGCCGTCCAGGGTTTCCACGAGAGGGAAAACGGCGCCATTCACCGTGACGCTGTCCTGTACGGGGGCGCTGTATTCATTGTAAGAGAAGGTACGTATGCCTGAGGCGTCCGTCACTTGCGTGAGCTGGCCGAGGATGTTGTAGGAGAAAGCCTGTTCCGGCGTGCCGTCGGAAAAGCCGATTCTTGTGAGAAGGCCTTGCGCCGCGTTCCATGTATAGGTAGTGACGATGCCGCGCGCGTCCGTTTCCGTGGCAAGGCGGTTGTTGGCATCGTAGGTCCGGACGGTTCCCCGGCCGTTGGCGTAAGTTTTGCCCAATTCCAGCCCGGTAGCGTCATGGTAAGTCCAGACGGTAGTGTCTCCGCCGGAAAGATCGGATGGGTCGGAAATGATCGTTTCTTCGTCTATGCGGAAGGTGGTGAGGCTGATAAGGCGGTCCGCATCGTCCCAGGCGAACAGGGCCGGCTGGATGGCCGTGCCGTATTCCGCTGTTTTACGGTTCCTGACATCGTAGGCATAGTTGGCCGTGTTGCCCAGGGCATTTGTGACGGCAGAGGGATTGTCGCTGGTCGCGCAATAGGTCGTGGTTGTCGTATTGCCGGCAGCATCAGTTACGGCAATCGGGCGGCCGGCAATGTCCGTATGAGTGGTGGAAGTGTTCCCCCTGCCATCCGTGACCGTCCGGACGAGGCCGGTTTCCGTGTAGCGGCGGGTGAAGGCGGTGACGATTCCCCGATTATCCGTTTCTGAAATTGTGAAGCCGTCCACGACGGTAGCGGAAGCTGTGATGTCGGAGGTGGGCACGCTGCTTTTTTCCACGCGCACCGCGCCCTGCCCATATTCGGTCCACCGGATGCTTTCATGGCCGCGTTCGTCGATGGTGATTTGCCTGTTTTGCAGAATGGCGGATTCCGTAACCAGCCGTTTGACAGCGCTGCTTAACATGTTGCCCGCCGCATTGTTGCGGGCAGTGGCGACGGTTTGATAGACGCCGTCTTCACGTTCTTCCCAAGCTGTCTGGAAAGTCTGGATGCGGTTTTTTGCCGCATCCGCCGGAGACGCCGAGTCGAGCACAACGGTTTGTCTGGCCGGATTTCCCATGCTGTCATACTCATACTCCACCGGAGCCTGGGTCCCTTCCGTGCGGCGGGTGAGCTGGCCCAGCGCATTGTAAACGCTGCGGGTATAGAGATAGGTGTTTTCCAGGGTGGTGGGAGAAGTCAGCGTAATGGTTTGTCCGAAGCCGTCCCGAATGTCCTGTTTCAGGATGGTTGTGTTGTCCGCCAGCCGGGTAGTGTGGCGCAGGCCCCTGATAAAATCATAAATGTGGTAGAGCTCCCTTTGCCCTGTGCCGGATTCATGCGCGATGCTCCCGTCTGTGTTGTATGTATTGACGAGCGTCGCCCCTGATGGCGTGGTTGTCGTAGCTGTCAGTCCGTCTTCGCTGTAACTGGTTGTTGTGACGCGGCCCAGCACATCGGTTTTGCGGGTCACGCGGCCCAGCAGGTCATAGGCAGTTTCCTCGGTTGTCCGCATCGGCCCGATGTGGTTCGCCGCGCTTATTATCTGCCCTGCCGCATCGCGTTCATACGCCGTGATCGTTTCCGGAGTGACGACGTCAGTCCCGTCGTTTATTTCGCTGCGCGTGGTTTCAATGAGCTGCCGGGCGGTGTTATAAGCGTAATCCGTGCGTACGCCGTCTTCGTCAACTTCCCAAAGGGGTTCTCCTGTGCAGGTCAGGGCGCGGGAAGAAGTGCGGCCACTGTCGCGCACCGTTCCCACACGGCGGTTGAGAAGGTCGTAAGAGTAGGAAGCGCCGCCGGTTTGCCTCCACTCGCCCGTGGGGAGCAGGACGAGGTTTTCTTCCCTTGCGGTGTTTCCTTCAGCGGTGATGTAGCTGACGCGGCGGGTTGACTGGCCGGGAACGGGTTCTCCGTTGATGCGCGTTTCCGCCGTGACGCTGTAGAGGGCCCCATGATCTGTGGTTGGGGCGTAGGTATAATGAGTCTGTACGCCGTTGACGGCCTGTTCCATCTTGAGGCGTCCCGCCGCGAAGGCATTCGGCGCGCCGGCCAGCCAGGTTTCCGTAACGCTGAGCTGCGTGACGGAAGAGCCTGCCGCCGTTTCACGCTTTTCCACGCGTTTGACATGGTTTTCTTCCGCATAGGTATATACCGCAAGGCTTAACGTGTTGACTGCGGAAACGGTAGAGAGCTGGATTTTTATTTCAGCCGGTTCACTGGTGTAGCCTGCGGCGCTGTCACGGTACTTTGTGCTTACTGTCCGCAATCCGTTGGCTCCCCATGGGCTGTTTTCCAGCACCGGGCGTCCTGCGGCGTCGTAGACGGTTTTGTGTTCCCCCGCGTTGGGAGAAGCAGAGGAGATAAGCCGACCGGAGTCATCATAGGAGTAAACAGTAGTCAACGCCCCTTCGGCTCCGTACCCTTCCGTGCGGCTCAGCAGGTGTTCTCCGGTGATGGTCGTTTCATATTCCTCAAGCGTGCAGGAGGCCACCACATTGTTTTTCATCAGACGGGTGAGGACGCGGTAGCGGTTTTCCTGCGAATCTTCCTCCTGTTGAAGGCGTTCCCTCCGCGTTTCAACGGCATCTTCTCCTGTTCCTTCCGCCATGCTCCAGGCTTCTTGCGACCATGTCCATTTGGTCACGAAGTCGGGTACTGTGGCCGGCAACGTGTTGTCGCGTTCAGAGATGACGAGGGTTTGCAAAGCTTCATCTCCCGTCACTGTGAAGATTTTCGCCGGAGTCCCTTCAACGGTGAACAGGGCTCCTTCTTCCTCCGGTTCCATGACCTGCGCGGGCGGATAAATGCTGATGGCATACCCTCCTCCTTCCAGGGGGAGCACATCCGCCAGCCCATCCCAGGTGTTCCATATTTGACGGATAACGCCGTGTTCGCCACGAACAATCGCCAGGTAATTTTCTCCTTCCGATGCGGTCATCAAATACCCGCCCGCGGAGATATAGCCTTCGCATTGCCCTGTGGAAAGAGAGTAAAAGGCGGCGCCTCCGCCCGCATAAGAAGCGCGGATGAAGGCGGCCTGCTCAAGGCTGCATGCCTCCGCTTCCCTGCTCATGGCCGGGACGGGGGCCAGGATGGTCGTTGTGATGCCCGATGCGCCTACCGGGAAAAACGCGTTTCCCGTGCCGTCAAGCATGTAGTTGGTGTAACTGGCTCCATCCAGCAGAGCAACCAGCGTGTTGGGCGCCATGCCCCCTTCCGGCAGCGCGAGGAAGGTGGCTAGCGGATGCCGCAGGGCCAAGCCAGCCGGGGAGGATAAATCCGGGGAGAAAGAGCGGTGGGCTGAAATTTCCAGACGTCCCGCCGGCATGTGGGATATGCCGCGGAACACGCCGAACTGCGCCGACCAGGCCATGTCATTAACGGAGGATTGCCGCATCACCCCGCTGCCTCCGGAGGTTGAGGTCAGATTGGAAAAGAAACGGCGCAGGGAGGAGCGGCCGCTGACTGGGGCGCTGCTGCTGGAGGGGGCGCCTCCGGGAGCAGTTTCACCGTCCGAATTGCAGGAGCACGGCGGGCAGTCGCAATCGCATTCCTGCGGCGGGTCGTTCTTTTCAGGCGTGATGGAGATGGCGCTGGCCGGGCCTACGGTGCAATTGAGGAAGGAGACGTTCCCCCTGGGAGGATAGTCAATGTTGATGTGGGAGACGGACACTGTATAAAACCCGGCCTTGATGCCGGGGAAGCTGCCGTTAATTCTTACTCCGGCGCCTGAGGGTGACGTATAGCTTTGCCCCGCTACTGAAATCGTGGCCTGGTCATCCACCGTTCCGGTGGCCGTCAGTACGTACAGACGGGTATCCCCTCCGCCTTCCCCTACTTGAATTTGTTTGGAGGTTTCCGGCATCACGTCTCCGGGATAGGACGGAGCGGCATGATTATAGGAAAAGGAGACGGACGATTCTCCCTCCCTTTTCTGTAAAACCGGCGTAACGGTAAAACCAAGATGATGATTGCCCCGGACGCTGTTGCAGATGGAAAAGTTAGATCTCATTCTAATTGGCTATCTTTAAATAATTTCTGTTTATCAACAATAATTTTGTGATAAGGTATACCATTTAGCGATTAAATCTATGAATACATCAATAAAAATAGAAGTCAACAAGATATGATGATTTTCTCCTGTTTTTCCCATCCGTTTGCATGCAGGGAATAATTCTGGCTCGGGATGGTTTCCGGGCGCGGGGCACAGGAAAGTTCCCAACGCAGGAAAAGAGGGGATGCCCCTTTTCTGCCTGATTGCGCGGCAGGAGAAAGGCCGCCCGTTTTCCGGAACATGTTTTAGGCTTGGAAAGGGGAGCGCAATCAGGCAAGGTGTGCCGCGTTATTCATGAAGAACCTATTGAGCCGGTACATCAGCCTGAGCCTGGCGCTGCGGTATTTGAACCCGTTGCGGACTTTCTTTTCCATTATTACCCTGATTTGCCTGCTGGGCGTCTCTCTGGGGGTAATGGTGCTCATCGTCGTGTTGTCCGTCATGGGAGGCCTCCAGAAGGAAATTCAGGGGAATCTGTTTGCGCACTCCCCGCACGTCCAGGTATGTTACCGGAACGACTTCGGCGTTAGGGAAGTGATTCCGGACTGGCTGGATTTGGGGGAGAAACTCAGGCACGTTCCCGGCGTCCAGTCCGCCTACGCCCTGATAGAAGACTATGCGCTGGCGGATGTGCAGGGGCGGCAGAGGCCCTGCTTTTTCCGGGCCATTGATACGGAAAACGCCGCCCAGTTGGAGGATTTGAAGCGTTTGGTGGTCGCCGGCGATGCGGAACTGGACATGGGGGAAAAAGCTGTGGTTTCCTCCATTGTGGCGGAGAATATGGGATTGAAGGTGGGGGATGTTATCCGGGTTTATACGACCCGCAATTTCCAGGAAATTTCCCATGCCTACCAGCAGACGGAGCTGCCGATGCTGGCGGAGAAAAACGCGCGGGAACTCAAGGATTTGAAGGAGTGGGGTAAATCCCTGAAGACGGAGGGAGAGCGTGAAACGGCTGACAGAGCCTCCGTGGACAGGGCCTTTTCCCTGCTTAACGGGCTGTTGTCCGTCCCGCGCAGGGATGCGGAACGTTCCTGCCTGATGGATCTGCTTGCCGTGCTGAACGACGGAGAGCTTGCGGACAACGGCAGGGTGGCCTTTCCGCAGGGCACGCGGAAGGAATGGGAAACCGTTTTGAGCGGTTTCAAGGCCGGGGCAAGGAATGAGGCGGATATGGAATGTTTCCGCAAGATCAAGGAACTGGTGATGCCGAAGGATCTGGAGGTGATTGGAATTTACCGGGCTTCCCAGCATACGCCCAGCCCTGACTTGTTCATTCCGCTGGTCATCGGCCAGGAATTGCTGGGGTATGAGGATGACGTGGTGCAGGCCGTGGCCCTGCGCGTGGAAGATCCTTACCATGTGGAAACGATGCTGGCTCCCGTGATGCAGGCGCTGGAAAAGGAGAAGCCTTCTTCCGCATGGACGCTGGAAACCTGGCATGACCGTTTTAACGCGTGGTTTGAACTGATGCAGAAGGAGCGCATGATGATGAGCTTTGTCCTGTCCTTCATCTCCCTGATTTCCGCTTTTTGCATCATGGCGGTGATGTTTACCGTTTCCATCCAGAGGAAAAAGGAAATCGCCGTGATGAAGGCGTTGGGAGCCACGCCGTTCCAGGTGGTGCGCGTCTTCCTGTGGCAGGGCGTCATCATCGGTTTTGTGGGAGCCCTCCTGGGGGTAGGGCTGGGGCTGCTGGTGCTGGAATACCGTATGCAGATTCAGGGTTTTCTGGCGGGAATAGGCTTTGACCCGTTCCCCGTGGCCTTCCACGGCACGGCGAATATCCCGGTGGTGATTGACTGGGCGGAGCTGGCATGGCAGGCGGTGAAAGCTTTTGTCATGGTCGTGGTGGCTTCCATCATTCCTGCCCTGATCACGGCGCGCCAGGATCCGGCCCGCTCCCTGCGCAGCATGTAACAGGAATCTCCTATGGATATTTACTGGATTCAGGATCATGAAAAAAAGGGTCCTCTGCCGGAGGTGGAGGTTATCTCCATGCTGGAGGCGGGCCTCATTCCGGAAAACGCCCGGGCGTGGCATGCCGGGTGCCCGGAATGGGTATGCATCCGTGACCTTCCGGCATTGAAGGGGGCAGGCACCGTCAGCAGGGGAGAAGGAGAACGGCGGAACCGGGAGGAAGAGGGACTGGAAAACGCAGGGGAAGCGCAGGCTCCGGCGTTTGCCGCGGATGCGGATTGCCTGCCGGAAGAAGGGGGGACGGCCTCGGAGGAGGGAGCGCCGCTGGTGGTTCCGTATGCGTACGTCCGTTTTCTCGGCAGAATGGCGGATATCATGATGCACATGACGCTGTATGTGTCCGTACTCAGAGTTTCCGGCCTGGCTTTCAATTCCGGTTTCCTTCCTGGTTCCTATGAAGCTCTGCTTTACCTCTGCCTCCCGATGGTTCTCGTTGAAACTGCCTTTCTTGGTACATTGGGAACAACCCCGGGAAAAGCCATGCTGGGCGTTTCCGTCAGGGACTACCGGGGAAGGCGCCTTTCTTTTCCCACGGCATTCCGGCGCTCCCTGTTCGTCATGGTGCTTGGCCTGGGGTGTTTTGCTCCTTCCCTGATGCTGCTGGCCCTGTTCTTTTCCTGGTGGTGGGTGCGCCGCTTCGGCTTCACTCCCTGGGACAGGAAGCTGGGGACTACGGATGTGCTGAACAGCCCCCTGACGCCCCGCAAAGTGGTGATGACGTTGGCGCTGGTTATTCTGTGCCTTCAACTCATCTACGTTCTGCTGATTCCCTGGCTGCCTGAGATGGAGGCTTATGCGGCCGCTTCCGGCCAAATGTGATAAAAAGGCGGTCGTGCGGGGTTTAGGCTTTTAATCACCTGAATTTGTTTCATACTTGTTTCAGCCATGCCAGAAATACACCCAACGGCAGTAGTGCATCCTACTGCAGAGATCGCGGATGATGTTAAAATCGGTCCCTTTTGCGTTGTCGGGGAACATGTCAAACTGGGGCCCGGCTGCGTGCTGCATAGCCACGTGGTTATCGACGGTCCTTCCTCCTTTGGCAGCGGCAACGAATTTTTCCCGTTTTCCGTCATTGGCCTGAAAAGCCAGGATTTGAAATACAAGGGGGAGCCGACCTATCTGGAAGTGGGGGATAACAATGTCTTCCGTGAAAACGCCACCATCAACAGGGCTACGGATATTGGCGGCGCAACGCGGATAGGGAATAACAACCTTTTCCTGGTTTCCTGCCATGCCGGGCATGATTGCCAGATCGGCAATCATGTGATTTTTTCCGGGTTCGCTACTGCCGCCGGCCACGTTACGGTGGGGGATTACGCTATTCTGGCGGGCTGCTGCGCCGTACACCAGTTTGTGAGCATCGGAGAACATGCCATGGTGGGGGCGATGGCCCGCGTGAGCCAGGATGTGCTGCCGTACACGATTGTGGAAGGCCATCCGGCCGTAACGCGGTCCGTTAACTCCATCGGCATGCAGAGGCGCGGCTTTTCCGAAGAAGACCTGAAAGCCGTGCGCATGTGCTATAAAAAGCTTTTCGTCAATAAAAAGCTGACCGTTCATGAAGCTCTGGAGGAACTGCGGCATTCGGATTATGCGGAAAATGCCTGCCTGAGGAGAATCATCCAATTCGTGGAAACTTCCGAACGGGGGTTCTGCCATTGAATCCATGAAAACGGGTTTTGTTTTTGACCTGGACGGGACGCTGGTGGACTCCATTCCCGGTATCGCCCGCGGCCTGAACCTGGCCTTGAAAGCGCTGGGGTATCCGGAGCATTCCGTGGACGCCATCCGGGAAATGGTGGGCAAGGGGGCCCGGGAGCTTTGCCTGGCTTCCCTGAAAGGCTATTTCAACGGAAACGTGCCGGAGGAAGCTTTTGAAGCGGTGCACCGGGGATTCATGCGCGAATACCCGTACACCTGGCAGGAGGGCACGGTGCCGTACCCCGGCATCCGGGAAATGCTTCTGTCCCTGGCCGGAGAAGGCCATCCTCTGGGCGTTTTATCCAACAAGCCCCATGCGGTTACGGTGCCGCTGGTGCGCCATATCCTGCCTGAAATTCCCTTCCGGGAAGTGATGGGATTTTCCGAACGTTTTCCGCGCAAGCCGGACCCTGACTCCCTGTTGTCCATCGTCCGCTCCTGGGGCAGGGCTCCTGCTCAGGTGTGCATGGTGGGGGACTCCGCCCATGACGGCAACACGGCCGTGAACGCCGGAACACGGCTTGTTCTGGTGGGGTGGGGCTACAGCTCCCGTTCCGCTCTGGACGCTTTCCGGGTACCGGTGTGCGCCTCTGCGGGGGAATTATCTGCCCGGCTGCATGATGAAAACAGTCTGCCGTTTCCCGTTGCCGCGCATAAAAATTCTTGAAAGTTCCGGCTGGGGCAGAGTCCCGGAAACCGAATTCCTCTGTATCATCGAGATTCTTTCAGGCGCAGGAAAACATCTGCGGGGGATTCTGTAGGGCTGTATTTTCCCGGCCCGGAAATGGGCAGGGAGGGAAAAGCCGCATGGTTGTTGCTCTTTCAGGACGGAATGTCCGCAGATTTGGCCTGTTCGGGAATGTCTTCCAGGGCGCGGGGAAGTTCCTTCGTGGAGGTGACGCCCAGGTTTTTCAACTTCTGAGCCCGGGGAATGAACCGGTGTTCAAAAGAGGAAACGGTTTTGTTGTACTGGGCTACCGCCTGGTTCAGGCTCTTGCCCAGAGAGGAAAAATGGCCGGAAAGGATAGAGCAGGTATTGAACAGGTCCGCGCCCGCTTCCGAAATTTTCTTGGCGTTATCCGCCAGCTGCTCCTGCTTCCAGCCGTAAGCGACGGCTTTCAGCAGGGCAATCAGGGTGGATGGAGTGGAAAGAATGACCCTATTCTCCGCGCCGAATTCAATCAGGGTGGGGTCTGCTTCCAGAGCCGCCTGGAAGAAGGATTCCCCGGGCAGGAACATAATGACGAATTCGGGGCATGGGGAAAACTGGGCAAAGTAATTCTTGGCGCTTAATTGCTGCAAATGCCTTCTGACGTCTGCGGCATGGCGTGCCATCCACTGGCTGCGCTCTTCCGGATTCTCCGTCTGCCCGGCATTCAGGTAGGAAGCCATGGGCGCTTTCGCGTCAATGATGATGGAACGGCCTCCAGGAAGGTGAATGACCATGTCCGGCCGTATCCGTTCCTCCTCTCTGGAACGGGTTTCCTGAGTCGTGAAATCGCAGTACTCCACCATTCCCGCCAGTTCCACCACGCGGCGCAGCTGGAGTTCCCCCCATTGGCCGCGAACGCTGTTGTGGTGCAGAGCCTGGGAAAGCCTGGCGGTTTCATTTTTCAGGGCTTCATTGCCGGAAAGAATATAGCGGATTTGCGTTTTCAGGTCCGTGTAGGCGCCCACGCGTTCCTTTTCCATCTCTCCCAGCCGGGACTGGACCAGTTTCAGGGATTCGCTCACCGGTTTCAGCATGGACTCAATAGCCTGTTTGCGGGAATCCAGGTCATGATTGGCCTGCTGGCGCTGGCTTTGCAGCCGCGTTTCTGCCAGGTTCAGAAACTGTTTCTCCGAGTTACGGAGGACTTCCGCGCTGATGCCGGCGAAGGAATCTTTCAGCACTTCTTCCGCCCGGCGGAGCATCTGGGTTCTGTCCTCCGCCCGTTCCTGCCAGGAGCGGGATTCCGCTTCGAGGCGGACGGAGCGGTCCCGGTACCGCAGCAACAGAACCAGCAGCGCCACGCAGGAGATCAGCAGCAAAAAGGCCAGGAACCAGGGAAAAAATGGGGAAATCATAAGGAAAAAATAAGCAATTAAATGGGGGTGGCGTAGGGGATGCCGTCCGTTTCTTCCACGGGTTCGGCCAGGGGGATGTTATCGTCGCTGCCGTCCAGCGGTTCCGCATAGGGAATGCTCTCTTCCGAATCCGGTTCTGCCATGGGAATGTGCTGTTCACACATGTTGGCGGGGGCCTGGTAGCCTGCGGATGTTTCAAAATACGCAGTCTTGGCGTACTGGCAGCCGGAATGGGCCAGTTGATTGGATTCCCGGCAGACGAGTACGGCCTGCCCTTCCGAACCGGGACGCGTACGGATGGCGTTGGCGGGATAGCCTTCCTTCTGGGCGGCAAGCATAATATCCACCCAGACAGGCAGGGCCAGGGTGCCTCCGTAGCCTTTTTCCAGAATTTTGGTGGAGGAATCGAACCCCACCCAGACACTGCAGGTGAGGTTGGACGTATATCCGGCGAACCATGCGTTCGTATAATTATTCGTGGTTCCGGTTTTGCCGCCGCAGGGGGATTTAAAGCCCAGCGCGGTAATTTTTCCTGCCGTGCCTCCGGGCTTGCAGACCTGCTGGAGGATGGAAGAGGTTATGTTCGCCGCCCGCTGGGAATAGACGGTGCGCTTGCTTTTGGTGATGGCGAAGCGCGGCTGGCCCTGCGAATCCGTAATATGGTCAATGATGTATGGCGTGGGGCGTACGCCCCCGTTGGCAAAAACGCTGTAGGCGCTGGCGATGTCCAGAGGGGACGCTTCCCACGTGCCCAGATAAAGGGCCGGGGTGCGGGAAATATTTCCGTGAAAGCCCGCCAGTTGTGCGGATTGAATGACATTGGACAAGCCGGCGCGGTTGCCGATGCGCACGGACATGGTGTTGCGGGAAAGGATGAGGCCGAAGGAGGCCGGCTTCATGCCCCGGTACGTTCCGTCCGAATTGCGGGGGGACCAGTTGGCGGCTCCGCGTATTTCCCCGTACGCAATCCGGTCATCCGAAATGCGGGTATCCGCAGAATTGCCCTGCTGGAAAAACGTGGCGTAAATGAACGGTTTGAACAGGGAGCCGGTCTGCCGCCTGGACTGAATGGCGCGGTTCAGCTTGGATTCTTCCGCGTCCCGGCCGCCGACAACGGCCAGAAGAGCCCCCGTGGCATTGTCCATGACTACGGCGGCGGATTGGATGTAATTAGGCATCGGCGGCTGCGTCTTTTCCTTCTGTTCCGCAGGGAGCGCCTTCCAGGCGGCCAGGGATGCCTCATATTCCGCCTTGGTGGTCAGCTTGTTTTTCAGGATGCCCCTTTTTTCCCGCCTGGCCTGCAGGGAGGCCAGATGCTTCTTGAAATCCTTGCGGGCTTCCAGCGCGTCCATGTGCTTGTTGATGGCGTCCAGCGTGGCGTTCTGCAGATCAAGGTCCAATGTGGTGTGAACCACCAGCCCTCCCAGGCGGATGTCTTCTTCCTCCAGAATGGCGTCCAGCTCCCGGCGCACGAGCCCCATGGCGTAATTCTCCTCAGACCGGGACTGGGGCGTCCGGGTGGCGATAGGCTCCGCCAGGGCCGCCTGATACTGCACTTCCGTAATCTTGCCTTCGTTTTTCAGCAGGCCAAGGACGATATCGCGCACTTTTTTGGCTTCTTCCGGGTGTTTGATGGGGGAGAAGTCATTTGGGCCGTAAATAATGCCGGCCAGGGTGGCGCATTCCGCCAGGGATAAATCCCGGGGTTCCTTGTCGTAATATCCCCGCGCCGCCGCCGCTATGCCCAGGAAGGTGTGCCCCCAGAAAATACGGTTGATGTAAGTCTCCAGAATTTCATCCTTCGTGTAAGTGGCTTCAATGCGTTTCGCCAGAGCCACTTCCGTCAGTTTGGAATGCAGGTTGCGCTCCCGGTGGTTGTACGTAATTTTAGCGAGCTGCATCGTCAGGGTGGAAGCCCCCTGCGTAGCTCTCTTGTGCTTGAGCACCTGCGCAAAGGCGCGGCCCACGCCTATCCAGTCCACGCCGCCATGGTCGTAAAAGCGGTTGTCTTCGCGCAGGAGCAGGGCATCAATAAAAATGGGAGGAACTTCCTGAAGGGATACCCGCTTGCGGTTTTCCCCGTGCAGGGTGCCGATGGTGCGGTTTTTACGGTCCAGAATCACCGTGCGTTCCGGAATGTTGCTCTTTACCTCGGAAATGTCATAGCGGTTGGAAATGGCGCCGTAAAGGAACACCAGGATGGACCCGATCACGATGCCGACAAAGCAGCATCCCAGAAGGATGCGCAGGGGCCAGCAGATGAACCAGCGGATATTCCGCGTCAGGGAGCCGATGAAGCGGAACGGCATCAGCAGGACGAACAGCAGGGCTCCGAAAAGCGTGAAACGCGGCTTGCGCATGGTTCCTGCGCGCGCGGGACGGCTTTCTTTTTCTCTTTCCGGACTGTCTTCAAAATCTTCCTTCGGAGACGAGCGGGAGGCTCGTCGCTGGGGCGGCGTGTCATACCGGGAAGGATCGTTGCGGGAATTCCCCGTTCTGCGGGTAGGGCCGGGAATGACGGCCGGCTCAGGATCTTCCTGCGGCAGCCCGGGGTAGGATGGACGGGGAGCGGGCCTTTTTTTGCGTTCCGTCCGGGAACGGGAAGACATTTCTCCATCTTGGATGCGTTCCCTCCAGGAGGCGTCATGTCGTTTCCTTGATTTGTCGTTTAACCCCATCCGTGGGATGGACTTTATCATAAATAACCGGAATGGTCTAAGCAAAAGATGAGGCGTCATGTCGCAATCCATAGACAAAATTCTGCCGTTTTGAACGTTTATACAGTAGGATATGTCCTATCATTCGATTATCGGTAATTTCATGATATCATTATTGAGAATGACGAGTTTTCGCTACTTGGTCGTTGGGGGGCTTGTGTCCCTGTTGTTGGGAGGGGCGGGCCTTGCGGGGAATGTTTCTTCCATGGCGGATTTGCAGAAACATGTGCATAAAGTGGCCTCCAGCGTTACGGCTGCTACAGTGGCTCTGGTTTCCGACGGGGGGGAGACGGGCAGCGGCGTCATTGTCACTCCGCAGGGCCTGATTTTGACTGCGGCCCACGTCGTGGGCGGCGATGAAATCATGCGTGTGGTCTTTGCCGACGGGCGCGTAGTCAAGGGCCGGGTGCTGGGAGCCAACTTCACGCGGGATGCCGCCATGGTGCAAATCATGGACGGAGGAAACTATCCCCATGTGGAACTGGGGGAATCCGACAGTCTTCATGTGGGGGATTTTGTGGTGGCTCTGGGCCATTCCAAGGGATTTGACCCGGAACGCCGCGCGCCCATCCGCATGGGAAGATTGTGCACGGACGGAAAGCAGCGCTTCCTTATTTCGGAATGCACGCTGATTGGCGGAGATTCCGGCGGTCCCCTCTTTGACCTGTCCGGCAGGTTGGTTGGCATCCATTCCTCCATTGGCCCTATGTTGAAAATCAACAACCATGTCCCTGTTTCCGTTTTCAGGAGAGACTGGGACAAACTGCTCTCCGGCAGGCATTGGGGCCAGCTGGGCCTTCATCCCATGGCGGACCCCGAATCTCCTGTGCTCGGGTTTGCCATGATGGACGTGCTGGGCGTGGACGGCGTGGTGGTGGAAGATGTTGTGGTGAATTCTCCGGCGGATGCCGCCGGCATCCGGCCGGGGGACGTCATTACCCACATGGACAGCCGGAGCCTGCGTTCCGTGCGGGATATGCTCCGTGAACTGGGAAGGCACCGTCCGGGGGAAACCGTTCCCTTGGTGGTAGTGAGGAAAGGTACGGCTTACAAGGCGGATCTTACATTCGGCAGGCGCGGCGACCTGATGTCCGGCCTGAAATACCAGGAACAAACTCAAGGATGATGATGAAATATTTATGGGCGGCATTCGCGGCGGCTTCCGCGTGTGCCCAGGAAATAGCTTCTCCCCTGCCTCCGGACCAGATGATTGCGCCGGAGGACAAAAGCGTGCTGGACAGCCAGGCCAAGGAGATTTTCCGGGAATGGGACAAAGTGGCTGTTCCGGTGGGGCAGTCCGTGGTGGCGCTGGTTGCCGGCAATACCCAGGTGGCTTTGGGAACGGTTGTGGGGAAGGGAAAGGTCCTCACCAAATTGAGCGATCTCCAGAAGGAGCGGCGTCCGGTCATGCTGGTGGATTCTTCCGGGCGGGTTTATGACGCCAAGGTGCTCTTTGCCCTTCCGGAGCATGATCTGCTGATGATGGATGTGCCGGGGCTTCCCGCTCCTCCCATTGACTTGAATTCCTATGTGCAGGCGAAGGAAGGGGACGTGATTGCAGCCGTATCGCCCACGGGGCATGTTAGCGACTTCGGAGTCGTTTCCGTGGCCCAGCGCAGCCTGAGGGCGGATGACCAGCCTTATCTCGGCATCGTTTCCGATCCCCGCTGGGACGGGGAGGGGGTCATGATAGGCGGCGTGGAAGCCGGCAGCGGCGCGCACCGCAGCGGATTGATGGCCGGCGATGTGCTGATGAAGCTGAATGGAAAGCCGGTGGACGGAATGTACTCCATCCGTGCCGCCATGGTCGGGGTGCGTCCCGGTGAGACGGTTCCCGTGGAAGTGAGGCGGCGGAACCAGGTGGTGGAGGGAAAACTCCTCACGGGGCCCAGGCCCAAAGTGATGAAATTCCCGCAAAAGCGTCTCGACATGATGAACTCCATGGGCAACCGGATGAGCCTGAAAAGGGATGAATTCCCTTTGGTCATCCAGTCGGACATGACCTTGTTCCCGGAACGGGCCGGATGCCCGGTCATTGACGTCAACGGAAAATTTGTAGGTTTGGCCCTGAGCCGGGCCGGACGCACGGAGACCTATATCCTGCCTTCCTGGATATGCAGGGAACTGGTGGAAGGAGTGCTCCCGCAGGTGCAGCAATACAAGGCGAGACGCGGAGAAAACATTCCGGAGGCCCAGCCTGTGGATGATTCCTATGACGCCCGGCGTCTGGAAGAAAACCGGCGAAAAGTGGAAGATAAGATGAGCCGTCAGGGCCTGGTGCCCAAAGTTTATTAAGCCTGCCCGGATGCCGGAGGGCAACGAGTGAACCTTCCGGCGAACCGTCTGGCTTCAGGACCTCTTTCTTCGTATGGGAGCATAGGCGGAATGCCCTGTCTCCCTGCTGGGGGGCCGTTGGCTTTTTTGCGGGAACCGTTTCCGGCGTCAGGAACAGTCCGCCTGCCGCATTGGAGCCGCGGGAAATATGGCGGGCGTTGTTCCCGTGCCGGAACAATGTCCGGAGTGGTTTATTCCCTCAATCAGTGGCGGCTGGGGAAGCAAAACGAGAAATAAAAAAACGGGCAGAAATGCCCGTTTTTCTGAATAATCCGGATATGCTCAAGAGCCGCTTCCGGCTCCCCGGATATTGGAAGAGAACTTACTTGTCTGAGGAAGCCGCTCCCGGTCTTTCCTTGAAAATCATCAATTCCGTCAAAACGACGGTGCGCCCGGTGGAATCCGGGGAAATAATCATGACTACTTTTCGTCCCGGGTAGGTCGTCAGCATCATGCCTCTGTCCTTCACCTTGACGACTTTGCCGTTCTTCAAACGGGTCATGTACGTCAAATTGGCGGGGGTAGTGCGGGAAATACTGCTGTCTGTGGCATTCTTGCCGAAAATGTAAGTGGACTTGCTGGGCAGTTCGATAGCGCTTTTTTCTCCTGAAGGAGGCTTGGGAAGCTCCAGGGTGAACGTGCGGCCAGTCAGGTTCTGGATGTAAACGCAGTTCAGCGGCAATTCCGACTCATTAATAAAATCCAGCGTCAATTCCCCTTTACTGTTTTTGCCCACCAGAGCCAGGGTTTTGGAGCCAAGATCGGCCGGCAGGGGTTTGCTGACGAGTTTATCGGTCGGCATGCCTTTCTGGTCCAGGCCTCCGAACAGGGTAATGATCTTGCTCTTGGGGTAAACGCTGCGGCGTCCCGGAAGGGCGGCGCGGATTTCCACTTTTTCCAGCCTTTTGGAATCAATAGGCATGTAAATGGGAGAGGGGAGAGACATGGGCTCCTTCAGGACGAACCGAATGCCGTTGACGGCGGCGGGGGGCAGGGATTTGTCCACAGTATCGGACGCCGGGGCATTGGCCGCCGGCTGGGCCGGTTCCGGCCTGGAGGATGCGCGGCTTTGTCCTTGGGCGAAGGAGATGCTTCCGAAAAGGCAGGTAAAGGCCAGGAGGGGTAAAATACGCATATATTTTGGGAAGTGGAATGAGGAAAAGAGTGTTTTGGTTTCCCCGGCAGTGACCCTTGGAGGATAACCGCGCGGGAAAAAGGCGGAGGGAAAATCCATTGAACCGTGCAGCAGCGTGCGCTGATGGTTCCAATAGTTTTGATATCCTTTGTGAAGTACATGAATGAAGATGTCCGTGCAAGCTCAAAGTAGGGATGCCTGGGATAAAATTCCTAAAGACAATGGGATTTCTTTTTTAAGGAAAGGATATAGGCAAGGAGCATCATCAAATGTCAGTCTTATCCATGCGTGGTGGAGCAAATGCCTGGCCGGCGGCCCCGCGGATAAGAAGGTTTGTGGTTAGTCGCGCGGAGAGGCGGCGCAGATCATCCATGCAGGTCAGGGGCTGGATTTCAGGAAAACGGCCGTATGGGAACAGGAGCATATGAAACTGCTTGTTGAAATTGCCCCGGCCGAATTTGATGTGTTGCATTACGGAGCTATTGTTGAACTTAAAAGGAAATAAACGTCGGCTCCGTATTCAATAAGTCGATCCGGTTTTTCCCGGGCTTATCGAAACTCCCGAAGATGTCCAAGGCAGGGGGAAAAGGGAAGAAAGCGCCACTATTCCCGGAACAGGGGAAAATCGTCTTTCGTTCATCCAGCCCTGATATCTTCCCCCTCTCTCCGGACGCAAAAGCGCCGCTTTCCCGGGAAAGGAAAAGCGGCGTGAAACGGAATGGAAACGCGCTCCCTTTGCTACACTTCT
>Ga0209694_1000114_pt1 | contig 150711 bp, 154 predicted proteins | sample GluameincwithD2O_FD_187499 | JGI IMG/M metagenome (GOLD analysis project Ga0209694, IMG submission 187499) | Mouse cecum microbial communities from Vienna, Austria - Glucosamine amended microcosms incubated with D2O (SPAdes) (version 2) | ecosystem: Host-associated > Mammals > Digestive system... | reverse complement strand
TATATTCATTGCGGGTAAAGCTATGATGTAAACTTGATTCGCCTGAATGCTTATATCTGTTATAGATATTACATATTACTCCTTTATGAATTTTACAGCATCTTGATAATTCACTGGCACTCATTATACCGCTTTCTAAGACTGTTACTAGATATTTCTTAAACTCATAGCTGTATTTTCTTGCCATATACACTCCTTATATGGCTCGTCCAACTTTTTCGGGTAAGTTCAATATTATAAGTTTCAATAACTATACATACTATTTTTATCATTGTTGCAGTTTGTATATTCTAGATACTTCGCCTTTTGGCTCAGTATGACAATGTAGGGACAGGAAGTCCCGTCTGAAAGTAAGCGATATCCGAACTTGTTTCAGCAAAGTGTGGTTTAAAAAATTCACGGATGAATTTTTTAATAAAAGATAAATAAAGATACTTCGCTTAAAAATCAAGCTCAGTATGACCTAACTGTAATAAGCTGTATTTCTGTATAAGTTTTCATAGTCACAGTTATTATAATAGTTCATATATTGTCATTTTGAGCCTGATTTTTTAAGGCGAAAAATCTAAATTATATATATTGCAGTAGTGTATGATATATTTAAATTATCTATATTACCTATGGCTCTACATCTTCTGTCTTAATAATATCTTTATAATTTGTTACTTCATGATACACATGATATGTATCCCAGTTATATTTAACTCTGTCTATCATATATCTATTTAAAAAGTCAAAAACTGCTTTATTTTGCTTATCAGCATCTTTTAAATCTTTAGGAATAATATCTTCTGTCGGCACAGAAATAGTTATATATTTCAGTTTTTGCTCATAGCCTGCTGACTGTAATTTTGCATTTGTTTTTTTGGCTCTTTCTGCACGCCATTTTTCTTCTACAGATTTATTATAACGCTCTCTTTCTTTAATTAAAGCATCAGATTTATTAACAAAGCTGGTATACTGAGCAGGTGTTAATATTTTATCTACATCAAATTTAAAATTACTGTATAATGTTCTTCGTTTTGCCATAAACATATCTCTTTCTGCAGTGTATTTTAATACATATTTTGCAGAAAGTTCATCAAGAGCAGCTTTCTGGTCTGGTGTAAGACCTGCATTTTTTAAAAGGTGGGTATTATATATTCGCTCAGATAATACATTAATAGAATAAGGGTTGCCGCCTACTTTATTAAAAACAACTGGCATAATAGATGCACCAGTTAATGCACCTAGAAAAAATATAGTCAAAAATGCAAATATAAATTTAATAGATTTTTTAACTGTCATTTATTTATACAACCCCATATTAAAATAATCTGTTACCATAAACTCTGCCATTGCAGGGTCATAATTTGAAAAAAGATTAAATGCTAAAAGAACAGCAGCAGCTGCTGCAACAGCTGAAACTATTAAGAATTTTTTATATACTTTTTCAAAGGATATAACATTATAATTAACATCAGTTTCATCAATTTTTGTCATTACTTTACTTGTAAAATCTTTTGACGGAGTTACAACTGGCTGTTTACTAAGCAGGCTTAATACACTATCAATATTTTCTTCATCATATTTAAAATTCTGCTCTGTTTTTATTTTTGCCATTACATTATTTGTAAAATTATCACTTGGTTTTACTTCATCTATAAAAGCAAGACATTCAAGCATATCATCTGTTTCGTCTAATTTCATAATATCATCATCAAAACTGCTGTCATTTTTTATACGCTGCATAGCACTAAGTGTAAAATCAGATTTCGGCAATATTTCTTTATGTTTTAATGATTTTAATATATTTTCAATTTCTTTTTCAGTATATTTTTTTTCCATATCATACTCCTCTACATCATAGTATTAAGTATTTCTGATAATTTTTTTCTGGCACGAAATGCTGTTACTTTTACATTTGATTCTGTCATGCCTGTAATTGAAGCAATTTCTGCAACACTTCTTTCTTCTGCATACATCATAGAAATAATAGTTCTTTCTACAGGCTTTAAATATTCCATTGCTTTCATAAGCATTTTATACTTTTCTTCACCTAAAATATTATCTTCAGGTGTTCTGTAATCTATACCCTGCTCAATAGTCTGCTCTGTTTCTTCACTAAAAGATGACATCGGCATATCTTTCTGAGCATATTTTTTACGCCAGAAATCTTTACATGTTCTAATAGATATAACAGTCAGCCAGTTAATAAGTGGAGAATCATTTTTAAATGTTTTAAGCGATTTATAACTTTTAAAAAATATATCGTTTGCAACTTCTTCCACATAGTCCTGTGGAACATGCATAGATACTATCTTAAATATTTTATTTTTATATTTATCTATAAGTATTGCAAACTTATCAGTATTACCATCTAATACTTCAATGATAATATCTATATCATTAATCTCCACAGTATCCCTCTTTAATTACCTATCACTGTTTTAGTCGCAAAAAAAATTAAAAAGTTACATAGAACATTATCTTTTAAGTAAATATTCCTGCCTTGCTCTTTTATAACTTAGAGATATAAGATTGTCTAAAACTTTTTCAAATATTAGTTTTGATGGGCTTATGCACTGAATAAAATATTCTTTACTTTTTACAGGGTGCGGCATTATTATATCAGGCTTAGTATAATCACACCCCTTATAACATACATACTTTTTATCATAAGGGCATAACTGGCTGAATAATTTATTATATTCTTCAGAAGGTATACACAATGAAACTCTATATTTATCTGGGTGGTTAAGGTCTGAAAAATTATCGTCATCAGTATCAAATTCCAAAATATTTAAGAAAAATGTGCTTATACTGCCCTGCCTGTAAAAAAGCTCCTGTCCATAAGAAGTATGGCGATAGTCTATATAACCATAATTATCAAAACAATATGTAATAATATCATCAGCTTTCATTTTTATACCTCAATGGTTATTATAAGTGGCTTCTATTATGGCTTTAACATCTTCAATAATAACTAATTATTCATTACTGGAATTAAAAATATTTTAACTAAAAGAGCTGCCATAATTCAATGCCGATATTTTAATAAATCATCCAGCTAAAAAACAATAATGTTTTATTTCTGATATGTCAAATAATATGTATTGCCACTTAAAAATCTTATATATCAATTTTATATGTATTCTATAAGTATTACATACTTTTTACATAATTTTAAGCTATAAATTATTATCAATATTAACAAACGGAGTGCTTTTATGGAATTAGGCTCTATTGGGATGTTTTTTCAAATATCCGCTCTCATACTTTGCTTAGCTTCTGTTGCAGCATATATATATGCTTACATAACAAAATCTTACAATATAAAATCTATAGGTAACTGGTTATTTATTGGCACAACAATCGCCATAATCATTGCATCATTAGTGCTTTTTATGGCTTTTGCAATCAGTGATTTTTCTATTGACTATGTTGCCCGTTACAGTGATAACTCACTTCCAATGTTTTATAAAATCAGTGCATTTTGGGGTGGTCAGGCAGGCTCTTTGCTTTTATGGGTGCTTTTACTTGTTATTTTTGGGACAATTGAGCTTTTTCGCATAAAAAATATGAATGATACATATCAGCTTGGTGTTATGCTTATTATGGCTGGGACAACATTATTTTTTACACTTCTTGTTTCATTTTTACAAAATCCATTTGAGCTTACAAGAATAGTGCCAAGTGATGGCTCTGGTTTAAATCCGCTGCTTCAAAATCCCGGCATGGTTATTCACCCGCCTACCTTATATGTTGGTTATGTTGGCTTTACTGTAATTGCAGCACACTCTCTTGGTGCAATCTTATCAAGAGATTTTTCTGCCACTTGGATTAAAATGGCTAGACCTTGGTCTATGATTATATGGGCATTTTTAACTGTAGGTATAGTTATTGGTGCATGGTGGGCTTATGTAGAGCTTGGATGGGGCGGATACTGGGCATGGGACCCTGTTGAAAATGCTTCTATTATGCCTTGGTTTACAGCTACAGCATTTTTACATTCTGCTTATGTTTATGAAAAAACTGGCAAATTAAAAGTCTGGACATTTATATTATTAATAATTACTTTTGAACTTACTATTTTAGGAACATTTATTACTAGAAGCGGTTTAATAAACTCTGTGCACAGCTTTGCACCACATCCTATCGGCTACTACTTTTTAGTATATATTGTAATATCATTAGTTGTATATATTGTTACACTCATTTCTAACAAAGAATTTAAAGAGCTTATTAAAGCAGATGAAGAAGAATTTAAATTTTTATCAAGAACTGGCTTTGTATTAATATCTAACTGGCTGTTTTTAGCAATATCATTAGCTATTGCTTTTGGCACATTAACACCTTTATTTACAGGTGCTAATTATGCAATTTCATACTATAACAGAGCTACTGCACCATTTTTTATGTTGATTTTCTTAACCAGCGGTTATGGACTTTTAACTGGCTTTAAAATATCAAATATGAAAAAATATAAAATAAGATTAATAATTTCCTTTGCTGCCGCAGTTATTGGAGTAATCATTATGGCAGCTTTTGGATATAATAATAAAATGTCATTAGCATTAAATTTTACAATATTCTTTTCTGCAGCTGCAGTTCTTATCCGCACATTTACATCACTTAAAAGCTGCGGTTTAAAATCTATTTTGCAGGCAAATAGATTTTACGGAGCTATGATTATACACATTGGACTTGTTATTATTGCTTTTGGCATAGTAATGTCATCATTTTATATGTTTAAAGGCGAATACAGTGTGAAACCTGAATTTGTTTTAGATTATAAAGGCTATGTATTTCAGGTCGGCTCTTATTCAAATCTTCAAGAGAAAAACTATATTTCTGAGTTTGTGCCTATAAAAATATATAAAGATGATAAACTTATTACAACAGCATACCCTGAAATAAGAACATATAACCGTCATTCTACTGAAAAATTTAGAGAAGTTGCATACTATTCACAGTTGACTGGTGATTTATACTTTGCTCTTTATAATATTAACCATAATGATTTATCTATGGTTATACTTTTTATACATCAGCCATTTGTTTCATGGATTTGGGCAGGCTGTCTTATAATGGTAATTGGTGCTTTCTTTGGAGCATTTGTATTTAAAAGAAAAGAGCAGGATATTGTCAATAAAAAAAGCTATTTTGTAGCTGAAAATAATTCACATATATAATATATATTAAACCCCATTTTAAAATAAACAAATGGGGTATTTTTTTGTATCATTTATTCATTTTCTTTTTCAAGTGTAGTTTTTATCTGCAAAGCTGCAAATAACCCAGTCAACACAAACACAAGGCAAAGCATAAAACCATAATTAATGCCATAAACATATATATTATCAATATCTGCATTATATGCCTTTTTGGCACCATAAGATAATAATACAGAAGCAAGTGCTGTGCCTGCTGCCCCTGCTGTCTGCTGCAAAGTGCTGAGTATTGCAATGCCGTCTGCATTATATTTCTGCGGCAGTGCATTTAATGCATTAGTCTGTGCAGGCACCTGACAAAATGCTGCTCCTGTCATAAAACATATATAACCTATTAAAGTCGTGCTAAATGATACTTCTACAAGCAAAAGATAAATCATTGCAAGGCTCATAATAATAAAGCCGGGTATAATAAGCCTGCGAACACCAAATTTTGCATATTTTGCACCCATAAAAGGTGCAAGAAGCCCTGAAAGCAATGTGCCCGGAAGCAGAATAAATGATGCTTTTAATGCATTTTCCCCTAATCCCATTTGTGCAAGTATTGGTATTAAAAAAGCAAGAGCAAGAACAGATGCCATTGGCATACATACTGTTATAAGACCTAATGTAAACATTTTATATTTTAATATTCTTATATTTATAAGCGGATATTTTACTTTAAGCTGCAGTAGAATAAAAATAACTAAAAATACTAAACTTATAAATATAAGCAGTATGCCATATTTTGCAGAAAGGCTGCTTAATCCCATAATAAATAATATAAGCCCTGCACTGCTTATAAAAAAAGATTTTATATCAAGATGATATACTTCACCTTTTCTAATATCTCTTATAGCAGCACTGCCCATAATAAATGAAACAACAAGAATAGGCAGCATAAAAAGAAATACCCACCGCCAGCCAAGATATTCTGCTATTAATCCACCTAAAACAGGACCTAATACTGGTGCAAAGCTTACAACAAGCCCTACAATACCAAGCAGTGTGCCACGCTGATAAGGTGTTGTTTCTTCAAGAACTATATTTGTTAAAAGCGGCAGGGAACAGCCTGTGCCTATTGCCATAATAAGCCTGCCTGCAAGCAGCATTGCAAAATTACTGGCAAAAGCTCCTATGATAGTTCCTGCAATAAATATAGTAACTGCAAATTTAAAAAGCAGCTTGGTAGATATTGTTTTTATTAAAAAAGGGGAAAGCGGAATAGCAGCAGCTAAAAGCAGCAGAAATCCAGAAGTAAGCCATTGAACAGCAACAGCAGACACATTAAATTCTTCCATTAAATGGGGAGATACAATAGCTAAACTTGTTTCTGAAAAAATTCCCATAAAAGTAAGGACAGCAAGTGATATTACTGTTACAATAAGCCTTGCTGAAAATAAATTACTCATATTTTCACCTGCATATTATATAATGCAGATTAAGAAGATATGACTTAAATAAGCTGAACTCCATCTTTCCATTTGTTGTATGCTGTTTTTATTATTTCTACACATGAATCAATACCCATATCACTATTTACACTTAAATGATATGAGCGTAAATCACCCCATTTTTTATCAGTATAGTAATCATAATATGCAGCTCTGTCTTTATCATATCTTTTAATAAATGCTTTAACATTGTTTACTTTATCACCATATAGTTTTTTAACTCTTTCTATTCTGTTTTCAATAGAAGCATAGACAAAAACATTTAAAGCATCTTTTCTATTTTGCAGCACATAATCAGCACATCTTCCTACTATGACACAGTCGCCCTCATCAGCTATTTTCTGTATAACTTCTGATTCTGCATGAAATACCACATGAGTTAAAGGCATTTGCAGTGTTACATCATAGCCTGCATATTTTATAGCTTCTTCTCTATAAAGCTCTGCCTCATTAATAAACTTTTCTGATAAACCGCTTTTTGCAGAAATCATTTCAACAAGGCCTCTGTCATAAAAAGGAATATTTAACTGTTCTGCAAGTGCCTGACCAATAATTCTGCCACCAGAACCATATTCCCTGCTTATAGTGATAATACAGCCAGCCATATCTGCCTCCTATATATGTAATATTTCAAATACATAGTAACACACAGATTTTTGAAATACAAGAACAATAACTATAAAATATTAGTATGGACTTGCACCATTACCTGAGCCTGCTTCTGTGTCTTGCTAAGCTTGATTTTTAAGCGAAGTATCTAAAAAACAAATGATTTAAATATATTATACACTATTGCAATATATATAATTTAGATTTTTCGCCTGTAAAATCAGGCTCAAAATGACATAGTTGAGCTTATCAGTATTCTTTATAGACTTTGAACTTATCCAAAAATTTTGGATTAAGCCACTGAACAAATTTCTAAACTCATTAGCCTGATATAATATGCTCTGGTCTGAATGCATCATTTTTTTTGGATAAGTTTAGTAATTTTAATATATTTTTAATCAGTATTGTTTATATTTTTTCTCATAGTCAAATTTTCAAAGCAACTTCTTATATAATATATACTTATCAAAAAGTTCCACGAATACTTATTATAAAAAGATGTAGACAATTTTTATAATTATGTTATAAATATATAGTATAGAGTTAGTTTATTGGGGGTACGGTGATGAAGTTGCTAAATTTATTATTTGGATGGGTATTTACAATAGTCCGCAGTATCAGTATAAAAGTTAAGATAGTGCTGCTTGTCTTTTTCCCAGCAGTTGGCATCATTGCATTTTTTTCTCTGGTATTTTATGATACATACGACTATTTAGTCTTTAATAAAAATATGACAAGTATTATCAATATTTCCAATAAAGTATCGCTTGTTGCACATAATCTGCAAATAGAACGCGGTATGAGTGCAGGATATATGACTGATAGACTTGACGATACAAGAGCATTGTTAGACGAACAAAGAGAAGCATCTGACTCAGCTATACAGGAATATTATGAATTTGTAAACACTATGGATGTGGAAAAATATGATAAAATATATATGGAGCAGATAAATAAAATAAGCAGTAATCTAAAAACAATAAGCGAATTTAGGAATAAAATCAATAATTTTTCAGTAAATGGTCCTGAAGTAGTAAATTTTTATACCAATTTAATTGGTGACTTACTTCAATCTGTAGTTATTGCCTCAAAAATAAGCCCTGATAACGATATTACAAAAGTATTAATAGCATATTTAAACTTTATGTATGCAAAAGAATATACTGGTCAGGAAAGAGCAAACGGAAATATTATATTAAGGTCAAATGTTTTTTCTGAAGTGCAGTATGCAAAGTTTGTGGCAACTATCGCTAAAAAAGATGTATATATGAACTACTTTTTTCAACTACTGCCTCATAATTACTCAAAAGCTCAAGAAATTATTGAAAATTATCATTTAACCGTTGAAGAAACAGGGGTTGTAATACAGGAATATGAAAAAGATATTATGACTAATGCAAAAAGTTTAAATTTTTCTATTGAAGCTTCACAATGGTTTTCAGATATAACAGAACATATTGATAACATGTATTTGGTTGAAGAAATTATTGGCGAACTTGTAAACGAAGTATTGTATATTAATATTCATAAAGGTAATCTTAAATTAATATATTTGATAGTATTTTTTGTATTTGGCTTAATATTTAATGTTGCTTTTGCACTTATAATAGCATCTGATTTTATTATTAGAATAGATAGAATAAAAAAATATCTTACAAATGTTGCTGAGCATAAAAATTTATCAGAAGAATTAGCATTATCTTCAAAAGATGAAATAGGTCATATTGCTGCTTCCATTAATGATTTTATTGTTTTCATTAAGAAAATATTACTTTCACTGCAAGACCAGAGTGAAGCTAATATGAATATTGCAGGAAAACTTGTGGAAGCATCAAATGCAGTTACAAACACTCTTACAAACAGCGAGCAGCTTGCACACAGCAATATTGATATAGGTATGGATATTGGCAGAATATCTGAAGATAATATTGAAGAATCAAAACGAACTATGGATTTAATGCTTTCAACTCAAAACGAACTTACAAATATGCAGAAACTTATTGATACATTAAGTCAGGAAGTTGAAGCTGAAAGTAAAGTGGAAAATGAAATAGCAAATGATATTAACGAGCTTGTAAGAGAAGCGGAAGATATTAAAACTGTTTTAACAGTTATTGATGAAATTGCAGACCAGACAAATCTTTTAGCACTTAATGCAGCGATTGAAGCAGCTCGTGCAGGTGAACATGGCAGGGGGTTTGCAGTAGTTGCAGATGAAGTGAGAAAACTTGCTGAAAAAACACAGTCCTCACTTGGAGAAATTAATAATATTATTAATAAAGTTTTGCAGGGTATTGTTAATGCTAGTAAAACTATTACTGCAAATTCCAAAGAAATATATAAAATGGTTGATACTGCTGATGTTGTTCGCAGAAGTGCCGTTGAAATGGCTGGAAGTATGCAGGAAGTAGCAAAAGTAGCAGAATCTTCTATGGAAAGCTCTGATAGTATTGATGGTAAATCAAAAGATATGATAGAAGGTCTTGGTGAAATCAATGGAGCTATTGCAGAAATTGGTCAGCAAATGACAAGTATGCATTCTTATGCTGATGAAATAGAAAACCATGTTACAGAATTAAGAAATGCTTTATCTGTGTTTAAACTTAGTAAATAGTTTTAGATATTTCGCCTTTCAGGCTCAGTAAGATATTGAAATATACAGGTCTCATTTTTATATTGAGACCTTAATATATTTAAAAAGTAACTAAATCTTTTTTTATAAAAAAAGTTATAATAATATATATTCAAATTTATATATAATAAAATCTTTCATTAATAAAATTTAATGACTTATAACTGACAGGATAAATATATGATAAATAAAGAAATTAAGAAATTTATTGAGCATAATTCTATATTAATGCTTGCAAATATAGGGCTTGATGGACTTCCTAAAATAAGACCTATGATAACTCTTGGATTTTTTAGAGAAACATTATGGTTTGCAGTTACTGAAAGTAAACTTGTATATCAGGAGCTTCAAAAAGATAATAATTTAGAGCTGTGCTCAGTTATTTTAGGCAGATGGATAAGGATAAAAGGAAAAGCTGTTTTTGAGTATGATAAATCAATTATTACACATGTTTTAGAGCATTCAGATATAACAGATAAATTTTATAAAAATAAAAATGAAACAGAAGAAAATGTAAAAGTTTTCTATATTGAAATAGAGAATGGAGTATTATCTGATTTAGAAAGAGATTTAAAAATAAAATTTTAACTTTAATTTTATTGATTATATTTTTAATATTTATAGAAATTATTGGCTAATAATATGTATTTTTTTAATCATGCTCTGCTGAAACAAGTTCGTCTATCGCTCGCTTTCAGATGGCTCATCCTGAGCCTGTTTCTGTGTCTTACTAAGTGTTTAAGCGAAGTATCTAAAAAATATACAAGTTAAATATATTATGCACTATCGTAATATATATATAATTTAGATTTTTCGCCTTTTAAAATCAGGCTCAAAATGACTTGATTGTAATAGTTTTATTATTCGGAGTTACCGCTGCACAATGTCTATTCTGAGCATAGCGAAGAATCTAGAATATACAAATTTCTACTGCCAGCAGCAAATTATAGCGTAATAATTATATGCAGTATTTACAATCTAGTTCCTTCGTCTGTCTGGCAGGTTCAGTAAGACATTTATTAAAAATTTCGTTAATTAATTATCCATTTTTTACAATTATAAATAAGTTTTATAAATATTTCTATTTATTTTTGCTGAAATAAATTATATAAGTAACAAAGTAATCATTTTATTTTAAGGGAGAAGTTATGCGTGCAGGTATTATTGGTGCAACAGGTTATACAGGTGTGGAGCTTGTAAAAATAATTGCAAGGCACAGCCATTTAGAGCTGTCAGTTATCACATCAGAAAGTTATGCAGGAAAGCCGTTTTCTGAAATATATCCGTTAATGCAGGGTGTATGTGATATGATACTTGTAGAAAATGATTTAGAAGAAGTATCAAAAAAAGCAGATGTTTTTTTCTTATGTCTTCCACATAAAACAGCTATGGAATCAGCAAAATTTTTATATGAAAAAGGTAAAATTGTTATAGATTTAAGTGCTGATTTCCGTATAAAAGATAAAAATATTTATGAAGAAGTTTATGGCACAGATCATACTGCAAGTCATCTTTTAGAAAAGGCAGTTTACGGTCAGGCAGAAATATATACAAAAGAAATACAAAAAACTTCACTTATTGCAGGTGCAGGCTGCTATCCTACATCTATTATTACCCCACTTTATCCACTGCTTGAAAGCGGCTTAATTGATGATAATTCGTTTATTATAGCAGACAGCAAATCAGGAGTAAGTGGAGCAGGCAGAAAACCAAGCCTTACTAATATATTTTGTGAAGCTAATGAAGATTTAAAACCATACGGTATATTTTCTCACCGCCATAATTCTGAAATTGATTTTATACTTTCAGAAGCACAGAAAAATACTCATGTAATATTTACACCACATTTGCTGCCTGTAAACCGCGGTATATTATCTACTATTTATTTTAAAACAAAAGCAGGAAAAGATGAGCTTGAAAATACTATAAAAGAAAAATATAAAGGCAGATATTTTGTAAGGATTAAAAATACAATACCTGCTATAAGGTATGTGGCAAACACTAACTTTATAGATATTGCAGTATATAAAAAAGATGATACAGCTATAATAGTTTCTGCTATTGATAACCTTTTAAAAGGTGCATCTGGTCAGGCTGTGCAGTGTTTTAATATAATGCAGAATATTGAAGAAACAACTGGATTAATATAATAAATTAATAAGATGAAGCTGCTTTTTCCAGATGAGTAGAAAGAAAAAGTGGCTTGGAAAACCGATTTATTCGGGCATTTCCGTGTTTTAAAAAATATAGAATGTATTTTTTAATAAGGAGGATATATAGGAGCTTCAGGACGAAGCGACGCGAAGCGTAAGGAATGACCGATTTATTCGGGCATTTCCGTGTTTTAAAAAATACAGGATGTATTTTTTAATAAGGAGGATATTATGTTAGGTAAAGTAAGCTATGGCGGGGTAACAACACCAGCAGGGTTTAGGGCAGCTTCTGCTAGTGGAGATATAAAAGGAAAAAAAGCAGAGCGAGATGACTGTGGATTAATTTGCAGCGATGAGCCTTGTGAATTTGCTGCTGTTTTTACAAGCAATGTAGTAAAAGCTGCACCAGTTTTATATGATATGGAAATATTAAAAAAAGGCGGCAAAGTTTCAGCTGTATTTGCAAACTCTGGCAATGCTAATGCCTGCACTGGGGCAGATGGATATAAAAACTGCCAGAAAATAGCAGAAGTTTATGCAGATGGATTAGAAATAAAAAGTGAAAGTGTGTTAATAGCATCAACTGGCGTAATAGGGGTGCCTTTACCTGTTGAAAAAATTATAGATTTAAAAGATGTTTTAATAGACAGTCTTGCAGATGATAATGGTATTAATTTTGCAAAAGCAATAATGACAACTGATACTACTGTAAAAGAAACAGCAGTATGTGTGGAAACAAAAGCAGGGCTTTTTACTATCGGCGGCTGCACAAAAGGTGCAGGTATGATAGCTCCAAGCCTTGCCACAATGCTTTCGTTCATTACGACAGACGCTTTAATTGATAGAAAACTTTTGCAGCTTGCATTAAATGAATGTGTAGATGTAACTTTTAACAGGGTCACTGTTGATGGTGATATGAGCACAAATGATACCATTCTTTTACTTGCAAATGGTATGAGTGGCACAAAAGTAGATGAAAATAATTATGAAGATTTTAAAGCAGGGCTTCTTGATATTATGGATTATCTTGCACGACAGATTGCTCTTGATGGAGAAGGTGCCAGCAGAATGATAACTATTGAAGTAAAAAATGCTGCTAATTTTGAAGAAGCAAAATTATGTGCATCAAAAATAGCCAATTCACCACTTGTAAAAACAATGTTTGCAGGCTGCGACCCAAACTGGGGCAGGCTTATGGCTTCGGCGGGTGCAAGCGGTGCTGAATTTGACCCAGATAAGACAGATATTTATTTTAATGATATGCACTATGTTTCAGGTGGTAAAATTATAGACTATTCATTAGAAGAAAAAGCATATAATATCATGCAGGAAATGCAGTATACAATTACAATAGATTTGCATGCTGGCAGCAGTATGACAAAATTTTATACATGCGATTTAACTCAGGATTATATTAAAATCAATGCTGATTACAGGAGCTGATTTCTTTGGCAAAACCAAAATTTCAAATTAATCTTTCAGATATATCTCAAAAACCCGGTGTCTATATGTTTATGGATGCTAAGGGCAGAGTAATATATGTAGGCAAAGCAAAAAATTTAAGAAACAGGCTTTCTTCTTACTTTAATGCTGGGGAGAAAACTATAAAAACTGAAAAAATGCTTATTCATGCTTCTTCTGTAAAAACAATTATTACAGAAAATGAAGTAGAAGCATTTTTATTAGAAGCTAACCTTATAAAAACAGAAATGCCTAAATACAATATTCTTCTAAAAGATTCTAAAGGCTACCCGTATGTAAAACTAACTCATGAAGAATATCCACGCCTTATTTTGACAAGGAATACTCAGGATGAAAATGCTGTATATTTTGGACCATTTGTAAATGTAGGAGATTTAAAGCATATTATTGAAATGCTGCAATCTGCCTTTCCATTAAGAACTTGTTCATCATTTCGCTTAAAAGAAGGTAAAATCTGCTTAAAATACCAGATAAAAAAATGCTCTGGACCTTGTGAAAATTTAATCAGCCGTGAAGATTATATGAAAACAGTCCAGTCTATCAAAAATTTCTTTAAAGGAAATGTAGATGAAGTAAAAGATATGATGAATGCACAAATGAAAGAATATGCAAAAAACCTTGCCTTTGAAGAAGCCGGAAAAATAAGGGATAGAATAATATCTCTTGATAAGCTGTTTTCAAAACAATCTGTTACAAATATAAGCGATGAAAGAAATATTGATGTATTTTACAAGCATTCTATTTCTGGAGTAACAGGTATTACTCAGATATTTGTCCGCAGCGGCAGAATGATTGGTGTATCTACTCACTTTTTTGCAGATACAGAAGATGAGCTTTTAGAAAGATTTGTTATGCAGTTTTATTCAAATACAAGGCAGTTTCCAGAATTTATTGCATTAGAAGGTGATGGGGAAGAATATAATGAAACATTAGAAGAGGCTCTTTCTAAAATGGCAGGTAAAAAGGTGCATATAAGAAAAAGGGGTATACAGGGGCTCATAAACCTTGCTCAAAAAAATGCAGAGCTGCAGACAGAGCAGTATCTTTTAAAAGTAGGGGAAAGAAAAGATGTATCCAGCAGGCTTGCAGAGTTAATTGGTGTGGAAAAAGTATCAAGAGTAGAATGTGTGGATATTTCCCATTTAGGCGGCAGCTTTACTGTTGGGGTGTCTGTTGTGGCAGTAAATGGAGAGTTTGCAAAACAGTATTATAAAAAATATAGAATTAAGTCTGCTGAAAATGATGATTTTCAATCTATGAGTGAACTTTTCAGCAGAAAAGGTGAAAATATCAGAGAAGGCAGCGACGATGAGGCAGATTTATATATTATAGATGGTGGCACAGGTCAGCTTAATTCTGCTGTGAAAGCAGCAGAAAATGCTGGTATTACTGCACCTTTTATATCAATTAGTAAAAGCAGGTCTCTGCGTCCATTAAAGCATGATTTTGAAGATACTATTGAGCAGATACATCTTTTAAATAGAAAAAATCCTGTTATTATGCGTAAAAATGACCCGCTTTTACATTTTATACAAAGGCTGAGAGATGAATCTCACCGCTTTGCAATAACATATTCTAGAAACCTTGCTTTAAAAAATATTTCTAAATCACCGCTTTTAAATATTGCTGGAATGGGTGAAAAAAGGCTGAAACATCTTTTAACAGCAATACCAGATATACATACCAGAAAAGAATTATCAGTTAATATTATAAGGGATTACGGCAAGCTGCCACAGGAACTGGCAGAAAAAGTCTATGAATATATTATTAATGAAAAAAATAAATAATTCCTAACGATGTTATATTCTATATTTGTTTATGATTGACAAATAAGTATATTTTCTATATAATAAAACATTAAATGTGTGTTTTATCCTGTTGATTATATTTCTGCAAAAAGGAGATAAGTTTATGTTTGGCAGCGGTGCATATAAAGAAAAAATACTTGATGATATTATTAATATTTTGGAAGATGTTAATAAAACAGGCAGTTCAAATGTAGTTGAAAAAAATAAGCACTTATTTCTTGGTAAATATGAAGCTATACCAAAACTTTTGTCTTCTATTTTAAGTAAATCTGACCAGCAGGGAGAAAGTGTTAGTGTGCAGCAGATTGAAGCAGTTGAAGAAGAGTTTAGAAAAGAGCTTGATGAAGTAAGGACTGCCCTGGAAGAAAACCAGTTAATGGTAGATTCATCTAATGACGGCTTATGGTATATGCACTATCCAAAAGATGGTAAAATCAATGAAGACACTCCTTTTGTGTGGTCGGATAAATTTAGAAGAATGTTAGGTTATAATGATAAAGAAGATTTTCCTAATGTTTTAGGCAGCTGGTCATTAAAACTGTATCCAGCAGAACATGATGCCATATTTGCAGCTTTTTGTGCATCTCTCACAGATAAAACAGACAAAACACCTTATAATGTAACATATCGTTTGCAGTTAAAAAGTGGTGAATATAAATGGTTTAAGGCAATAGGAACTGTAAAAAGAGATGCAGCAGGCAACCCATTAATGATTGGCGGCTCTTTAACAGATATTGATGAAGATAGAACAAACAAAATAGAGCTTGAAAAAACGCTTGTCAGGTTTAATTATTCGCAAAATATGGTAAGTGATGGTGTTTGGAGTGCCAGACTTTATGATAATTCAAAAAATATTACAGACAGCCAGAACAAGTTTTGGTGGTCTATGCGTTTTAAAGAGCTTTTAGGTTATTCTTCGGAAGATACCCTTGATAATCATATTAAAACATTATTTGGTGTTATCCACAGGGAAGAACTGCCGCTTGTGGAAAAATCCTTTGAAACTCTTTTACACAGCAGTGATATTAAACATTATTTTGATATAGAATGCAGAATGAAAACTGCAAATAGTGATAATTATGAATGGTTTAGACTTCAATGCAAAAGGCAGAGTGATGAAAACGGCAGTCCATTAAGAATTGTAGGTGTATTAAGTAATATAGAAGCATTAAAAAATGAAGAGCGTATGCGAGAAATTGAAAAATCTCAGTCAGAACTTGCAGCTAAAAATTTAAATGATATAACAAGTATTATTAAAGTTATTGACGATATTGCAAATCAAACTAATCTGCTTGCCTTAAATGCAGCTATTGAAGCGGCAAGAGCAGGAGAGCATGGCAGAGGGTTTGCAGTTGTTGCAGATGAAGTAAGAAAACTGGCAGAAAAAACTGCATCATCTACAAAGCAGATTAATGAAATGCTGCAGGAAAATAACAGACTTTCAGAGCAGCTTGCCAACAAAAATTAGCTTTTATATTTCAGTTATTATTTTTAGATACTTCGCCTTTTAGGCTCAGTATGACTATAGCTTTCACATTGAATTCATTTTGAGCCTGATTTTAAAGGCGAAAAATCTAAATTATATATATTGCAGTAGAGTATAATATATTTAAGTTGTCTTCTCTTTTATATACTTCGCTATATTTCAAGCTCATTATGACTTATTTCTCTTGTAGTTAAAATTACAAACTTTTTAAAACACTATTCCCATATATCTTGATATATTATTATTTAATTATTTCAAGCTCATATTCAGTATTTCCAAAGCCGATTTTTTTTGCATGTGCAAAGCTGTCTTGTGGGTTTAAATGCGGCCATGCCTCCTGAAATACATCTTTTCCTGCTGTTTTTACAACTAAATCATAGCTTGCTTTATCAATGGCAACAGGGTCAGTTGAAGCCATAAATCCTAAGTCGTGAATAAGTGGAGCGTCGTTTCCACCATGGCAGTCGCAGGCTGGCACAATAGAAGTAAGCACACTTACATATACAACTTCTTTAAAATGGCTGTGAACTGCTGCTGCATATTCTACAATTTTCTGCTGCAGAGTATCACATGCTACATTGTAATCAACATCAACAGCATGTTTTGGACATGCTGATATACACATTGCACAGCCTACACATTTATCATTAATAGAAGCATGTTTAGATATTGTAATGGCTCCAGCATCGCATGCCATTTTACATCTTCCACATGCAGTGCATTTTTCTGGGTCAACTGTGGGGCGGACACTTGAATGCATTTCATTTTTACCTGCACGGCTGGCACATCCCATAGCAAGATTTTTCATTGCACCGCCAAAGCCTGTCATTTCATGACCTTTAAAGTGATTTATTACAAATAATTTATCTGCATTTGCAATTACTGAAGCAATTTTTGCACTTTTATATATTTCTCCATTAGGCACTTCCAAATTAGTATATGATTCACCTTTTAATCCGTCTGCAATAATAATAGGTGTTTGAAGAGTAGAATATCCAAAACCATTTAAAACTGCATTATGCAGGTGGTCAACAGAGTTTGTTCTCATACCAATATATAAAGTATTTGTATCAGTTAAAAATGGCTTTGCACCAATTCTGTTAAGTGTTTCTAATACAGGACGAAGATATACAGGGCGAAGAAAGGCTGTATTGCCATATTCTCCAAAGTGGAGTTTCACAGCAGTAATGTCATTTTTGCCATAAATATCTGTTATACCGCATTTATTAATAAGTTTTTTAATCTTATTAAGTGGAGACTGGTTCATATTGCATTTCATACTTGAATAATAAACTTTTGCACTCATTTTGACCTCTTTATTTTTTTCGCATATCAATTATCGTTTACTATATCAATTTATATGTAAAATATCAATCATTATATAAACAGGTTTATTATTTTAGGTATGTATTGAAAAAGTATTCTATTTTATTAAATGGTATTTTTTCCATATTATCATATAAATCAACATGGTTTGCACCTTTAATAATAAGCAGCTCTTTATTTTTTCCTTTTAATTTTTTAAAAGCATCTTCACTAAAATATCTGCTGTGAGCTTTTTCTCCATGAATAATTAATACTGCACTTTGTATTTCATTACTGTAAGAAAGTATAGGCATATTAATCAAAGAAAGTGATGATGTCATATTCCAGCCGCTTGTTGAATTTAAAGAGCGTTTATGATAGCCCCTTGGTGTTTTATAATAACCATAATAATCTTTTATAAACTGTTCTTCATCGCCTGAAAGTTTATCAGGAAGTCCTGCAGCTGTTTTATATTTGCCTGTCTTAAAATCTTCTGTTCTTTGTTTATTTAATGTTTCTTTTATTTTATATCTTGCTTTTTCATCCAGACTGTCAAAATAGCCGTTTGCTGTAACACGGCTCATATCATACATTGTTGAAATAACAGATGCTTTTATTCTTGTATCAATAGCAGCAGCATTTAATCCAAAACCGCCAAATCCGCATATACCAATAATGCCTATTTTTTCAGGGTCTGTATATTTATAATTGCTTAAAAAATCAACAGCAGCACTAAAATCTTCTGTATTTATATCAGGTGAAGAAGTATTTCTAGGTTCACCTGAACTTTCGCCTGTGTATGACGCATCAAAAGCAAGAGTAATAAACCCTTTTTCTGCCACTCGCTGTGCATAAAGCCCGGAAGCCTGTTCTTTAACAGCTCCAAAAGGTCCGCTTACTGCAATTGCAGGATATTTTTTTGATTTATCAAGATTTTCAGGTATATATAAATCGCCTGCTAATTTAAAACCGTATCTGTTTTTAAAATATACTTTTTGGGTAATCACCTTATCACTTTTTTTAAATGTTTTATCCCAGCTTTCATTATTTTTTGCTTCCACTGCATATACCTCCGTAATAGAAATAATAAGTATAGTTAAAAATAATAATAATTTTTTCATTATACACCTCGTGTGTAATTATATAAGTAAGGGTATATTTTTCAATATGCAAAAATGTCATAAAATTGCATAAAAATATCATTAATTATAATGTGTATTATTTTTATATTTAATAACTTTTGCTTAAATTGGTGCAGCTGCTTTTATATTTTACATTTTTTTATTTACAACTTATAGAAAATGTGGTATATGCTTTTTTCTCTTGACGATTATTATTATATTTATTATAATCACGGGCAAATGTTTATGATTTTATAAGATGAGTTAGTAATGATTATATATTATGAGCAGGTGCATGATGAAGGCTTTATTATAAATGAAGCATTTTCATTCACTGAAGGTGATGATAAATTTGACATTAAATCTTTTTCTGGCCGCATAGATAAGGCAGGTGATGCTTATGTGGTTACAGGAAAACTTAATCTGCATTTTTCATGCCCTTGTGACAGGTGCTTAGAGCCTGTTAATATGGACATTGTGGAAGATTTAATACTTACTCTTTCCCCACTTGGTGAATATCCGCCAATGGAAGCAGACGGGGAAGATGGTTTATCAGATGAAGAAGCTGGCATGTATGTTACACCAAAAGACCACTTTGATATACATGAGCTTTTAAGGGAAGAAGCACTGCTTTTAGTTCCTGAAAAAAGGCTTTGCAGGCAGGACTGTAAAGGTATATGTCAGGGCTGCGGTGCATCACTGAATACTGAAAAATGCACATGCACAAAGCATAAAGATGAACGCTGGGCTGCACTTGATAAATTAAAATAGTAAATAAACCATTTTTGGTATACGATATAAAATAATAATAACCATTTTGGTAAAAACAGGGAGAGCAAAAATGCCTAATCCAAAACACAAGACAACAAAAAGCAAAGTAGGTATGAGAAGGTCACATCATCATACATCTACTATTCTTGGTGCTAAATGTGAAAACTGTGGTGAGTTAAAGCAGGCTCATACAGTATGCCCTAGCTGCGGAACTTACAAAGGCCGTAAAGTATTGGCTGAAACTAAAGAAGTATAGTCATGGTTATCGCTGTTGATGCTATGGGTGGTGATAATGCCCCAAGCGAAGTTGTAAAAGGTGCTGTTAAGGCTGTTAATGAAACACCAAATTTAGAAGTGATTTTAGTAGGTAATCAAGCTGTTATTGAAAAGGAGCTTGCTGCCTGCTCTAAACAGGAACAGTCTAAAATACAGATAGAACATACTAATGAATTTATTACTATGGATGACCATCCGTCAGAAATAGTTCGTGGTAAACGCAAATCATCTATGCATATAGGTTTGAAACTTGTAAAAGGCGGGAAAGCTGCCGGTTTTTTTACAGCTGGCAACAGCGGTGCAGCTATGGCTGTCTCAATGGTAGAGTTAGGTCTGCTGGAAGGGGTTGCCCGTCCTGCTATAGGAACAATACTTCCTTGTTCAAATGAAAGAGGCTTTTTTTTTATGCTTGATGTTGGTGCAAATGTAGACTGCCGTCCTGAGCATTTAGTTACATTTGCAATAATGGGCTCAGCTTATGCAAAAAAAGTTCTTCATATAGATAACCCAACAGTTGGTCTTTTAAGTAACGGCGAAGAAGAAGGTAAAGGCGATATGCTTACAAAAGCAGTATACCCTATCCTTAAAAAAACTGATGTTATCAAATTCACTGGAAATGTAGAGGGTAAAGCATTATTTAAAGGCGAAGCTGATGTTGTAGTATGTGACGGTTTTGCAGGCAATATTGCATTAAAAGTGAGCCAGTCTGTTGCAAAATATATTACATCTATGCTTAAACAGGAGCTTTTATCATCTACTGTATCTAAAATAGGTGCCTTACTTTCTAAAAAAGCATATAACAATTTAAAGAAAAAAACAGATAGTGCTCAGTATGGTGGTGCACCGCTGCTTGGTGTTAATGGTATATGTGTTATAGGTCACGGTTCATCTAATGATACAGCAGTGGCAAATGGTATAAGGGTTGCTATGAATGCCGCAGAAAGCAGGATGAATGAAGCTATTGTTGGAGATGTAAAAGATTCCCTTGCAAGTATATTAAACTATTAATTACTATTATTAATGTTATAAATAAAATGAATTATTGATATTATATAAATTTTACTGTATAATATTAATGTATATATAAAGAATAAAACTTAAAATGCGGCAGATATTATGCCAAAAATGTTGTTTGTAAAATTAAATAAGAAAAAAATACGCTTACATTATAGGAAAACAATTTTCGTCTTTATACGGCAGATAATGCCACCATTCTAGTTTTTCTAGTCTTAATTATTATATTATTTCTATCTTATCTTGTAAGCCATATTAATGGAGAAACTTATGTCAGTAGCTGTTGTATTTCCCGGACAAGGGGCACAATTTGTAGGTATGGGTAAAGATTTTTATGATAAGTTTTCAAACATAAGGGACTTTTATTCAAATGCAGACAGGGCATTAGGTTACAGCCTGTCTGATATTATGTTTAATGGTCCTGAAAATGATTTAAAACTTACTCAGAACACTCAGCCTGCTCTTGTAACAATGAGTGCATCTATATGGTCGCTTATAAAAGATAAAGTTCAGCCTGCATTTTTTGCTGGTCATTCTTTAGGTGAATACAGTGCGGTATATGCTTCGGGTGGTTTATCATTTGAGGAGACTGTTAAAGCAGTGCATAACAGAGGTAAATTTATGCAAAGTGCTGTTCCTGTTGGTGCTGGTGCTATGAGTGCTGTCCTTGGTCTTGATGAAGATACTGTCAGCAAAGTATGTGCTGGTATTTCAAAAGCTGATTATGTGGTAGAGCCAGCAAATTTTAACTGTCCCGGTCAAGTAGTTATTGCAGGCAGTGCAGATGCTGTTGCTGCAGCAGATGTTGAGCTTAAAACAGCAGGTGCGAAAAGAGTTGTGCCGCTGCCTGTTTCTGCTCCATTTCACTGCTCACTTATGCAGCCTGCAAAAGAGGCTATGGCAGAATATTTAAACAACATTACAATAAATGATTTAAATATTCCTATCATTAATAATATTGATGCAGCAGTTGAAAAATCTGGTGCAGATGTTAAAAATGCACTTATTCGTCAAGTTGCAGGCACAGTTAAATGGACACAGTCAGTTGAAAATATGATTGCAGCAGGAGTTACTTCGTTTATAGAAGTAGGTGCAGGCTCTGTATTAACAGGTTTGATTAAAAAAATTAATAAAACAGTTGAAACTATAAATATATCAACTGTAGATGATTTAGGTAAGTTATAATATGAAAGATATGTTAAAAGGTAAAGTTGCACTTGTAACAGGAGCATCTCGTGGTATAGGTAAAGCCATAGCATTAGGCTTGGCAGAAAATGGTGCGGCTGTTGCTGTCAACTATTCAAGCAGTGAGTCATCTGCTTTGGAAGTGGCTGAAATAATCAGAAAAAACGGCGGCAAAGCAGAAATCTTTAAAGCAAGAGTTAATGAGGAAGCAGAAGTTGAAGAAATGTTTTCTGCTGTTGAAAAAAAACTTGGACCTGTAGATATTTTAGTTAATAATGCAGGTATAACAAAAGATAACCTTCTTATGCGTATGAAAACAGAAGAATGGGATATGGTTATTGATGTTAATTTAAAAGGTGCATTCTTATGCACAAGAAGAGCATTAAAAGGTATGATGAAAAACCGTTACGGCAAAATCATAAATATATCAAGTGTTGTAGGTTTTTCTGGCAATGCAGGTCAGTTTAACTATTCTGCAACAAAAGCAGGTGTTATTGGCATGACAAAATCTGCAGCATTAGAATGTGCTTCTCGTGGTATCAGAGTAAATGCTGTTGCACCGGGGTTTATAGAAACTGATATGACAGCGTCAATTTCTGATGATATGAAAGCTGCATATATGGAAAAGATACCTTTAAAATCATTGGGTAAGCCTGAAGATATAGCAAATGCTGTAATTTATCTTGCAAGCCCGCTTTCTGATTATATGACAGGTCAAACGCTGCATTTAAACGGCGGTATGTATTTATAATGCAAAATAAACCCGCAGGGGATAAAATATTATTTCTGTAAGGAGGAATAAAATGGCAGATATTGAAACAAGAGTAAAAGAAATTATTGCAGAGCAGTTAAAAGTTGATGATGTAGCTAATGTTACAAATGAAGCATCTTTTATTGATGATTTAGGTGCTGATTCTCTTGATACAGTTCAGCTTATTATGGAACTTGAAAGCGAATTTGATATTGAAATTCCTGATGAGGAATCTACTAAAATCAAAACAGTTCAAGACGCAATTGATTTTATTAAAGCTAACGCAAAATAGTTATGGGCGGTATATCCGCCCTTTTATTTATCATATCATGAGAAATCGTTAAAATAAGTTTTATATATTATAGTTTTCAATTTATAATTGTAATATATAAGTCTTATTCTTTATTATTTTATTTGGAGGAGTCGTGAAACGCAGAGTTGTTATAACAGGTATGGGGTGTGTAACTCCATTAGGTAATTCAGTTAAAGAAACATGGGAAAATTTAATCGCTGGTAAAAGCGGCGCAGGTCTTATTACAAAATTTGATGCTTCTACATTCCCTGTAAAAATTGCAGCTGAAGTTAAAAATTTTAATCCAGAAAATTATGTTGATAAAAAAGATATTAAAAAATATGACTATTTCTGCTTTTATGCACTTGCAGCAGCAGAAGAAGCTATAAAACAGGCTGGTCTTGATGCTTATGAATTTGACCATGATAGAGCAGGCTGCTGCATAGGTGCAGGTATTGGCGGTTTTAAAGTGATTGAAGATACTCAGGAAGCATACCTTGCAGGCGGTTATAAAAAAGTATCTCCATTCTTTATTCCGGGAGCTATTATTAACATTGCAAATGGGCTTGTTTCTATAAAATATTCACTTAAAGGACCAAATATAAGCATAGTAACAGCATGTGCAACAGGCACTCACTCAATAGGTGATGCTGCACGCATTATAGAAAGGGGCGATGCTGATATTATGGTGTCAGGTGGCTCAGAAGCAGCTATTACTCCACTTGCTGTTGCTGGTTTTGCTAATATGAGAGCATTATCTAGACGCAACGATGAGCCTGAAAAAGCAAGCCGTCCATTTGATAAAGACAGAGATGGTTTCTTAATTGGTGAAGGCGGTGGTATGCTTGTGCTTGAAAGTTTAGAGCATGCAAAAGCAAGGGGTGCAAAAATATTAGGTGAAGTAGTTGGCTATGGAATGAGCAGTGATGCTTATCATATTACACTTCCTGCAAGTGATGGAAGCGGTGCAAGAAGATGTATGGCGGCAGCTGTAAAAGATGCAGGCATTACTCCAGATAAAGTTGGCTATATTAATACTCACGGCACATCTACTCCAGCAGGTGATGTATTAGAAAGCATGGCAATTAAAGATGTATTTGGTGAGTATGCAAAAACAGTAAAAATCAGCTCTACTAAATCTATGACAGGTCATCTTCTTGGTGCAGCTGGTGCTGTAGAAGGTATTATTACAATGATGGCTGTAAATGAAGGTATTGTTCCACCTACTATTAATATAGATAATCAGGATGAAAAATGTGATTTAGACTATACACCAAATAAAGCTGTTAAATGTGAAATGGAGTATGGTTTATCAAACTCTTTTGGCTTTGGCGGCACAAACGCATCATTAGTATTTAAAAAATATGTTGAATAAAATTTCTGCTGTATATATTACAAATATTGAAGAAAAAATAAATTATACATTTAAAGATAAGGGGCTTCTTTTACGGTCCCTTACTCATTCTTCTTATTCTCATGATAATAATCTTGACTACAACTATGAAAGGCTTGAATTTCTAGGAGATGCAGTAGTGGAGCTTGTTATAACAGAATATCTTGTAAAAAAGTATCCTGAATTTCAAGAAGGTGATTTATCTATTCTGCGGGCTTATATAGTTAATTCATCAGCTCTTTTTGAAATATCTAAAAAGATTGATTTAAGCAGCAACATATTATTAGGCAAAAGTGAGTTTAATGGTGTTGATAACATTAAAAAAGCTATTGTAGCAGATATATTTGAAGCTGTAATGGCAGCTGTATATTTAGACGGCGGTTATGAAAAAGTAAAATCAATAGTATTAAATCTACTTGAAGAGTTTATAATAGAAGCAGTGCAAAGCAACTCTTTTCGTGATGCAAAAACTCAGCTGCAGCAGATATGCCAGCGTGATTTTGGCAGACTTCCAGAATATACTTTAATTTCTGCAACAGGTCCAGAGCATAACAAAACATTTTTTGTTGAAGTAGATGTATGCGGCATTATGAAAACACAAGGTCAGGGCAGAAGTAAAAAAGAAGCAGAGAAGCAGGCAGCAACGCTGGCTTTAAAGCAGTATCAAAGTAACAATGGCTAAAATTTTACCAGTTTTTCTTCCTTTTGCTTCCTGTGGTAATAAATGTATATTCTGCGACCAGCAGGCAATAAGCGGTGTTAAAGCAGAAAATAATTTAATAATACTGGCAGAAAATCAAATAAAAACATGGCTTTCCTATGGCACATCTTATGATGAGATAGCATTTTATGGTGGAAACTTTGCAGCAATCAAAAGTTTTGAAAGGCAGAAACTTTACAGGCTGGCTTATGATAATGGGTTTAGTAAAATCCGATTTTCCACAAGACCTGATACAATAAATAATGAAACACTTGCAGAGATAAAAGATTATAATATATCTCTTGTGGAGCTTGGAATACAAAGCCTTGATGATAAAGTATTAAAAGCAAACGGCAGACCTTATACAAACATACAGGCAGAAAAAGCAGTAGATGATATATTAAATATTACAGAATGTGGTGTCCAGCTTATGGCAGGCATGTATAAACAGAGCTTATATTCCTGCATTGATGATGCTGCACTGCTTGCTAAAAAAAATATAAAAACAGCAAGAATATATCCAACTCAGGTGTTTAAAAATACTGCCCTTTATGGTATGTATTTAAGTGGAGAATATAAGGCAGCAGATTTAGCAGATATGATTTTAGCAGCAGGTGGAATGTATGCTCATTTTACAGCAGAAAATGTGCAGGTTATCCGTATGGGGCTGCCAGTTAATGCAGCAGAAAATAGTCAGATTGCAGCTGGGGCATATCATAAATCATTTGGCGATATTGTAAAAACATTTATTATGCTTTTATATATGGATATGGGCGGTCATGTGCGGTATTCAGGCTTTAAAAAAACAGGTAGAAAGTTATTCAGCAGAAATTATGAATTATATTCTGATATAAAAGAAAGTGACTTTAAAGATATATGTATAGAAGTAAGGAGAAATTATCTTGAGAATAGTAAGCGGTTTATTAAAGGGCAGGCAGCTTCATTCGCCTGTAAGCTCAAAAGTGAGACCAACAACAGATAAACTTCGTTCCGCAGTATTTTCCATAATATCTGATATGCAGTGCTATCCTGAAATATTAGATGCTTTTGCAGGCACTGGAGCATTAGGCATAGAAGCATACAGCAGAGGTGCGTTGCATATTGATTTTATAGATAAAGATATTTCTTCATTAAAAATAAACACTGCTTTAATGGAAAAAGGAAGTTATAATATATATAAAGGCGATTATTTAAAAATATGCAGCACATTAAACAAACAGTATGATTTAATTATTTTTGACCCGCCGTATAATATTTATAAGACTAATGAAATACTTGCAGCAGTAAGCAGCAGTAATCTTTTAAAAAAAGATGGCATAATACTTTATGAAGAATTTTATAAAACAGAATTTATAAATCATGATAAATTTAAGATAATAGATGAACGCAGGTATGGAGATACTATAATAAGATTTCTGCATTATAATAAGGAGTAAGTATATGACGGGAATATATCCGGGTTCATTTGACCCTTTTACATTAGGACATAAAGATATTGTGGAGCGTGCAGCAAAATTTTGTGACAAACTTTATATTGCAGTATCAGAAAATATTAATAAAAAGCATTTATTTACTCTTGAAGAAAGGGTAGATATGATAAGTGCAGTATTTGCAGGAAATGAAAACATAATTGTAGAATCATTTAATGGACTTTTAGTAGATTATATGAAATCAAAGCATGCAATGTATATTATCCGCGGATTAAGAGCTGTCTCAGATTTTGAATATGAGTTTCAAATGGCTTTTGCTAACAGAAGTATAAATAATGATGTGGAAACTATTTTTATGGTGCCAGGCAGCAGATATTTATTTTTAAGCTCAACAATAGTGCGTGATATAGCATATAATAAAGGTGATGTATCTAAACTCGTGCCAGAAATAGTATGCAAAAAATTACAGGAAAAATACAGCAGTTAAAATGAATTTACCCAGAAATTTTATGTATCAGTCATTTTGAGATTTTAAAAGGCGAAAAATCTAAGTTATTTCTTGTTACAGCAGAACATAATATGTTTAGATTATTTATTTATATACTTTGCTTATAAATAAAGATTATTATGAGATAAGCAGCTGTATTCTAAATTTGATTATATTCTCTTTTATTCATTTACTCTTTGACATAATTACAATATTAATGTATTACTTACTTTTAAAATAAAATTTTGGAGAGAAGATATGAAAAAAGTATTGTTATTAATTTTAGTATCAGTATTATCATCAGTTATGCTTTTTGGCTGTAAGAAAAATGATGCAGCATCTGCTGATACATTAATTGTAGGGACAAACCCAGAATTTCCGCCATTTGAATATATTGAACAGGGCAATATTGTTGGTTTTGATGTAGATTTAATGAATGAAGTTTCAAAAATCATTGGCAAAAAAGTAGTATTTAAAAATATGGCTTTTGACAGCCTTTTAATAGCTATGCAGACAGGTAAAATCAACTGTATTATTTCCGGTATGACTGCAACTGACGAAAGACGCCAGCATGTAAATTTCAGCATGCCTTATTTTGTATCAAAACAAGCTGTTATTGTGCCAGATGGTTCAGATATTCAAAAGTTTGAAGATTTAAAAGGCAAAAAAATTGGTGTTGTGATAGGTTACACTGGTGATATGGTTGTAACAGATATGTATAAAGACACATCATCTATTACAAGATATGAAGCAACAGGTCAGGCGATTATGGCATTATCAGCAAAAAAAGTTGATGCGACTGTATTAGATATGGAGCCTGCAAAAGAATATGTTGCAAATAATGAAGGGCTTAAGGTACTTGATACTGCACTGGCTGAAGAAGAATATTCTATTGCTCTGCCAAAAGATAATACTGCTTTATTAGATGAAATCAATAAAGCATTACAAACAATGAAAGAAAACGGCACATACGATAAAATATATTCAAAATATTTTGATAAATAACATGGAAAAAGATTTACTATCGTTCAGCAATGATAAATTATCAGTAGATTTTATAAAAAAACTTGGTGTAGATACTAGCGAAGATATTTTAGATAAATTAATATTGCTTTATGCGGAAAATAATAGCATTAATGTCAGAAGAGAAATTGTTTCATCTATTGGTAGGCAGAGTAATAAAGATAAGATTTATATATTTATAAAGGATAACATTTATAATTGTGGAATTATGGAATTAGTTTATCAGATGTTTAGAACCTGCCTTTATAATAGTAATGATGATAGATTTTTATCATTACAAAGAGAAATTTTAGAATACTTTGATAATGAAATACTTTATAAAATGAAAGCATACTACGATTATAGGCATACGACACACAGTAAAAAAAATATAGATAAAATTAAATATCCCATATTATTAGAAGGTGATAATACAAAAACACTGAAAAAAATAAAAGACCAACAGGTGCAGCTAATATTTAGTTCACCACCTTATTATAATGCACGGGATTATAGTGTTTATACTTCATATAAAAGCTATATGAACATGATGAAACAAACACTTGTTGAATGTTATAGAGTATTGGAAGATGGTAGATTTATTATTATTAATGTATCTCCTATAATAACTAAAAGACCAGGGAGAGAATTTGAAAGTACTCGTTATCCTATTCATTTTGATTTTCATAAAATTTTAGAAGAAAGTGGATTTTATTTTGTTGATGAGATTATTTGGATTAAACCAGAATATTCAGTTCCTAATAGAGTTGGAGGATATCATCAAACACGACAACCATTGAGCTATAAACCTAATTGCATAACGGAATCTCTTCTAGTTTATAGAAAAAAAGTAGATTTTTTATTAGATAAAAATATAAGTAAATACCCTAAAAAATTTGGTATTAATGACAGTGAGAAATATGATACTACTAATTGCTGGTATATTAATCCAAAATCGCATAAAGAACATCCAGCTGTTTTTCCTGATGAACTATGTGAAAAAGTTTTAACTTATTATTCTTTTCCAAACGATGTTGTTCTTGATATGTTTGCAGGTAGTGGAACATTTGGTAGAGTCGCATTGCAAATGGGGAGAATTCCAATACTATGCGAACAGAATAAATCATATATAGAAATTATAAAGCAAGGATATAATTATGGTAACATTTGATGAAATTATAATAAAACAGACAGTAGATAAACTTTTAAAAGGTGAAGATTATAGAAGTATTGTAGTATCTAAGATAAATGCTGATTTTTTACAATTTGCAATAGATTTTTTCAAAGACATAATAAAAGCAAAATGTGATAGTACTGATATTAGTTTGAATTGGTATAAGCAGAACTTTATTAACAATGATTTGATTTCCACAGATAATATTGCAATTTATGCAGGAATTAATAAGAAAACGATTCATAATATTAAAGGTTCAGCAACAAAGGAAGTTGTATTGGATTTTGCTAGTGAAAATTTTGAATATTTATCTTTAATGATAAAAGAATTAGAAGATGAAGCTTTCTCAGGTCTTGATGTAGTTATAAAACTTTCATATAATGGTGTATCAGTAGAGTTATCTTTATCAGAGAGTTTGATTGTTATAAATGCCCTTGCAACTAAAAAAATAGCAATTAGAGGTGGAGCCTGGAGTTCAATAGGTAAAAAATGCGAAAAACCTTTAATGCTGAAATTATGTGAATTATGTGGTGTACCAATGGAAAATATAAATTCAGATATATTTAAAAAAAATACTTTGTTTGATAGAGAAGTTGATTTTAAGATAAAATCTAATAGTGGAGTATGGAATAGATGTGAAGTAAAATTGATGGGAAAAGGTAATCCTGAATCAGCAGATGCAATTTTTGCCCGTGAATCTAAAATTTTTATAGCAGACACTTTATCAAAAATGAATAAAGAGCAGGCGGAACAGTGGAATTGTGAATGGTTGGAATTAAAAAATAATTCTACTGATGTTATTTTGAAAAACTTTAAAAAAATTCTGTCAAAACTGGATATTCCATATAAATAGAAGATATATAAACTATTGTGCAGGCTATACTTTTCCATTTATAATTTCTTTTATATTTCTTACAGGGGATGAATGAAATAATTTTTTATATTCTCTTGTAAATTGGGTAATACTTTCATAACCTACGGTATATGCAGCATCTGATACTGTATATTTTTTGGAAAGCATTAATCTTTGAGCTTCATAAAGCCTTAATTTTTTTTGATACTGCAGTGGGCTTATCATAGTAACTGCTTTAAAATTCCTGAAAAAAGTAGATGGTGCCATATTTACTTTTGATGCAATATCATCTATATGCAGGTATTCTTTATAATTATTTTTTATAAATTCTACAGCCTGATATATTTTATTGCTTTGCGAGCCAAAAGTGTATAATGCTTTTAAATCTGCTCCAACAGGACCGCTTAATATTCTGTAATATATTTCTTTAATAATTAACTGTGCCATAAAGCTTATTTCATCAGGCTTATTATACAAATCAATAAGCCTGCTGTATGCAGCAAGCAGCTTATTATCTGCTTTGTTTTCAGATATTCCCTTAAAAACTGTGTTTGGAATATGATGAATATTTTGAATTATTTCAGTAATTATATTTCTATCAACAGGCATGTAAATAGAAAGATATGGGTTATCTTTTGAAATATTATAAAAATGAGAAGATACTGGATAATCAATATATGTAATATTGTAATATCCTTTTTTAAATATAAAATTTTCGTTACTTATATGAGTATACTTTTCTCCATTTGCAACAAAAATAATGCATGGGCATTGTATGCAAGTATGAGTATTTTCTGCATTATTTCTTCTGTAAAATTTTACTCCATAAAAACCTGTATCTATCTCGCTTTCAGTTGGTAGAATGTTAATCAGTTTTGATTTTATTTCTTCAAGTAATTTATTGTCCATATACTTATATACTATAAATGAGAATTTTAGGCAATAATAAAGTAGTATAAGATATTGAATAATGGCTATAAATACAATAAAAATAAATATAAAATCAATGGGGGCAGAAATGAATAGACGAGAGTTTTTGAAAATAACATCATTTATGCTGGCAGGTGCAGCAGCAGGATTCAATGGAGCAGATATTATGGCAAAAGAACATAAATATAGTATGCCTTTAAGGGTGCTGGGTAAAGATTTTAAAGTATCAGCATTGGGGCTTGGCTGTATGGGAATGAGTGCAAACCATGGACCTGCAAGAGATAAAAAAGAAATGATAAATCTTATTGCAGAGGCTTATGATTTAGGTATTAATTTCTTTGATACAGCAGAAATATACGGGCCCCATATAAATGAAGAACTTGTGGGCAGTGCATTAAAAAGATACAGAAAACAGGTTGCAATAGGTACAAAATTTGGTCTTTATTATCCAAATGGCAAACAGTTAGAAGATGCAAGACCTGAAAGTATTCGCAAAGCATTAGAAGGCTCTTTAAAAAGACTGCAGACAGATTATGTGGATATATATTATCAGCATAGAATAGATAATAAAGTGCCTATAGAAGATGTGGCAGGCACGATGAAAGATTTAGTAAAAGAAGGTAAAATTCTTCACTGGGGTATGAGTGAGCCAAATATAGAAACTATAAAAAGAGCTCATAAAGAGTTTCCTGTTACAGCTGTTGAAAACCAGTATGCAATGAGTTTTAGACGCCATGAAGAACAGACTTTTAAAGTAATTGAGGAATTAGGTATTGGTTTAGTTGCATACAGCCCGTTAGACAGGGGATATTTAGCAGGGCAGATGGATGGAAACACTAAATTTGATAAAAAACTTGATATGCGTGCAGGCTTTCCAAGAATGAGCCATGAAAATATGACAAAAAACAGAGTAATCATTGATTTTCTAAAAGAATTAGGAAATGAAAAAGGCGGTGCCACCCCCGCACAGATTGCACTTGCATGGATACTTGCACAAAAGCCATGGATTGTGCCTATTCCAGAAACAACTAATATTTCGCATTTAAGAGAAAATATAAAAGCAGTAAATATTACATGGACTAAAAAAGAAATGGAAGAAATTAATAAAAGGCTTTCAAAAATAAAATTATACGGGGAGAGATACCAGCCTGAAAGCGATGCCGCAAAAAGTGTATATAATCTTATATAAAATTCTTAAAAACCTGCTGATAAATATGCAGCTTATCCGCAGGTTTATTCTAAATTATGCTAATCATAAATATAAATAATTAATTTGGCTTATCACATTTTTTTGGAAAGAATATTTATAACTATATAATAAAGATAAAATACATACGAAGCTTAAAAATAGGTTTTTAAAATTAATATATATTAATATGTTTTAACATCTGCTTTTAGAGGATTCACCTGTATTATTTAGTTTTCTTTGCGACTTAATTTCTTATGAGCTGTTTTTGTGGAACGATTTGCTGACTGCTTGTCTGAACGAAGTTAGTTGCAGCAGCAGTGCGAGCGTTTTTTGCGAGGACACTTTTTTGCTCTACTTCGTTCCGTGTCCAGAAACAATCGGGAATAATAAGCCCGATATGTTTTCCGACTGAGAAGTGAGGAAACAAAAAAAGTGGCTGAAAGAAAAAACAGCGAATATGTAAGAAATTGGAACATGATAAATGAAATAACGAAAACTTGATTTGTGAGATTTGAGACAGATAGATAGTTTAAAATATACTACAAATACATATTGTTTAATAAAATAATAATTACTAATTTTATTATAAATAATCATTTTTAATTATAGTTTTAAAAAATGGGGGTGAAGCAGTAATTTATATATTGAAAAAAATAATAAAATTCTATATAACATTTCATGATTATAAATATATGTAAAAGGTGATAAATGGGTTTCAGTTGTGGTATTGTCGGCCTGCCAAATGTAGGTAAATCAACTATTTTTAATGCTTTATCAAAAGCACAGAATGCAGAAAGTGCAAACTATCCATTTTGTACTATTGATCCAAACAGGGGGGTTATTCCTGTTCCTGATGAGAGAATGAATTTTATTATTCAGTATATTAAGCCAAAATCTATTGTTCCTACAACTGTAGAGTTTGTGGATATTGCAGGACTTGTAAAAGGTGCAAGTCATGGGGAAGGCAGGGGCAACCAGTTTTTAACTCATATCAGGCAGACTGATGCTGTTGCACATGTTGTTCGCTGTTTTGAAAATGATGAAATCGTTCATGTAGAAAATAAAGTAGACCCTGCTAATGATATAGAAATAATTAATACAGAGCTTTTGCTTGCTGATATGGAAATATTAGATAAAGCTGTTACAAAACACCAAAAGGCAGCAAAAAGCGGTGATAAGGCTTTAAAAAAGAAAGTAGAAGTGTTAGAAGAGTTTTTAAAATGTGCAGATGAGGGTAAGCCTTTAAGAGCATTACTTAAAGAGCATCCAGAATATATTGATGAAATTAGAGAATATAACTTTATTACAATAAAACCAGTGCTTTATGTGGCAAATGTTGATGAAGATGCACTAGCAGAAGATAATGAGCATGTTAAAACTGTCCGCCAGATTGCATCATCAGAAGGTGCGGAAGTTGTAAAAATATGCGGTAAAACAGAATGTGAGCTTCAGGATTTATCAGAAGAAGAAGCAAAAGAATATTTACAAACTCTTGGAATGGAAAGAAGCGGGCTTGACAGTCTTATAAAAAGCGGCTATGACCTGCTTGGATTAATTACATTTTTTACAGCAGGTGAAAAAGAAGTCCGTGCATGGACTGTTGAAAACGGAGCTTCTGCTCCACAGGCTGCAGGTAAAATTCATTCTGATATTGAACGAGGCTTTATCCGAGCAGAAGTATGTTCTTATGCTGATTTTGAAAAATATAAATCCCTTACAACAGCAAAAGAAAACGGCAGATTAAGACTTGAAGGAAAAGATTATGTTGTTCAGGATGGCGATATAATGTATTTTAGATTTAATGTATAAAACAGTATTGATTTTAATTATTACAGTTTGTTTTTCATCTTATGTATTTGCTCAAGCTGCAGTAAATGGTGCTGTAAATACTAATGCAAATGCAGCAGCTAATGAGCAGTTTGCACCTAATGAAGAGGCGGATAACCCTGATGAAGCAGGTGCAGGTATGCCAAATATAGGCATTAGTGAAGAAAAACAGATTGTGGAAGTGGTGGAAGGTGTTGGTCATATTCCTTATAATAGAGTGCCTTTTTGTGCAGCTCCATCCCTTAAATCAAGAATTTTAAGGTATTCATCAGGTGCTGAAAAAGTTATTTTAATAGGGGAAACTGATGACTGGTACAGGGTCATTATGTATAATAATGAAGAAGCTTATATCCAGAAAAAATATGTAAGAACAACTAAACTTTTTATGGATGAAACTGTTGCAAAAAATCAGATGAATAAAACGATTTCTATTGAGCTTGAAGATTTGTTAAATAAATTTGATGATACACTTGAAAATTCAAGCTATGCAAAAAAATATCAAATTCGTCCCATATTTGAGCTTGTTGATGCTAAAAATATAAAAAATAATGTAACACTTGTTTTTCATTATGCCTGTGCAGATTTGCAAGGCAGACCTATACCATCATATAATGATAATGATTTATATGCTTATATGCAGCAGCTTCTAGATTTGATTTTAGGCAGGCTTGTATTAACAAATGCAGAAAGTTTAAATATAGTTATCAAAATTCCAACTTATGATGAAATCGGCAATGTGGTTGATTTTGAAAAAGAATATGCAAATATTGTATTAACACCTAATAAGGTGAATATTGAGAAAATCCGCAAAGAAAATGTATCATTATTAAGCCTTGCTGAATGTAATATACTTGTGAAAGATTTATTTAAAGTTTTTCCAAAATAATAAAAGGGGTTGTATAAATGGAATTTACTCATTTTGATGAAAAGGGTGCAAGCCGTATGGTAGATGTAAGCGGGAAAGTTCCTACTAAAAGAGAAGCAGCAGCAACAGGCAGAGTTACAATGAATAAGGAAACTTTGCAGAAGATTGTAAATATGAGTATTAAAAAAGGCAATGTATTTGAAGTAGCAAGAATTGCAGCTATTATGGCAGTTAAGCAGACACCCCATTTGATACCATTATGCCATCCTCTTGCAATCAGTAAGGTTAATGTAGAATTCAGCTATAATATTGATAAAGGTCAGGTTGATATTGAAGTAACTGTCGGGCTTGATGATAAAACAGGTGTGGAAATGGAAGCATTGACAGGTGTTTCTGTTGCTGCACTTACAATATATGATATGTGCAAAGCAGTAGATAAAGATATGATAATCAGTGATATTATGCTTCAGCATAAATCAGGCGGTAAAAGTGGCGAATATATACGCAAAAGCAGCATACAGGAATAGTTTATGAATTATTCTGATATATTTAATAACTTAACATTATCTTTTAAAAATGCTTTTAATAAAACAGGTGCAGAAAATGCCGTTATAGGTATATCAGGTGGGATAGATTCTGCCCTTGTATCTAGTATTGCTTGTGCTGCTATTGGTAAAGACAGAGTAAAAGGCTTTTTTATGCCTTATAAAACTTCATCAGAACATTCTTATAATGATGCTTTAAAGTTATCAGAAAAATATGGCTTTCAACTTGATATTGTGGATATTTCTGCACCAGCAGATGCTTTTATTAAAATATGTGAAAATACTACACCACTTAGAAAAGGCAATATTATGGCTCGCTGTAGAATGATTATACTGTTTGATAAAGCTGCAGAAAATAAAGGAATTGTTATTGGCACAACCAACAGAACAGAGCTGCTTTTAGGATATGGAACATGGTATGGAGATACTGCTTCAAGTATAAATATTATTGGCGAACTTTATAAAAGGGAAGTTTATAGAGTAAGTAATGCTGCTGAAATGGTTGAAAGTATTATTAAAAAAGCACCTACTGCAGATTTGTGGCCGGGTCAGACTGATGAGGCAGAGTTAGGTTTTACTTATGAACTAATAGATAATATTTTATATGATATAGAGCAGCAGCATTTATGCAGAAATGAACTTTATGAAAAGTATGACAAAGAAAGTGTGGATAAAATAATAAAGCGTGTAGTTTCTAACAGTTTTAAAAGGTATACACCATTTATATGCCAAAGTGGTATATATAAAAGAAGTGTTATTGATGAAAATATTTTTTTAAATCTTGATAAATAGTAAAGGTTTATCATATAATAAAATGATAGATATAATTTTGGACTGAATAAAATTTTTATTATGTATTATAGTTAATAGATTTTTTGATTTGTCTTTTATTGGAGGCTTTTGTGAACAAATTTACTCAATACTACGAAAATAAATTCTTAGGAGAGGCACTTACTTTTGATGATGTGCTTGTTGCACCTGCATACTCTGAGATTTTACCATCAGATGTTATTACTGCAACTAAACTGACTAATTCAATTACATTAAATATTCCAATTGTTTCAGCAGCAATGGATACTGTAACGGAAGCAAAGCTTGCAATAGCTATGGCTCAAGTTGGTGGTCTTGGATTTATTCATAAAAACATGTCTATTGAAAAACAGGCAGATGAAGTAGATAAAGTGAAACGCTCAGAAAGCGGTATGATAGTAGACCCTATTACTATTGACCCAGACCAGACTATTGGTGATGCATGGGAGCTTATGACAAAATATAAGATTTCTGGTATACCTGTTGTTAAAAATGGTAAATTATGCGGCATTTTAACGAACAGAGATTTGCGTTTTGTTAAAGATACTTCATCTAAGGTATCAGAATATATGACAAGCGAAAATCTTGTAACAGTTCCAGTTGGCACATCTTTTGAAGATGCTATTGAGCATTTACACAAGCACAGAATAGAAAAACTTTTAGTAGTTGATGATAACTACTGTTTAAAAGGTTTAATAACTATAAAAGATATAAATAAACGCTTAAAATACCCACTTGCATCAAAAGATAAAATGGGCAGGCTTTTAGCAGGTGCGGCAGTTGGCACAGCACCAGATACATTAGAAAGGGTTGATGAGCTTGTAAGCAAAAAAGTAGATGTTATTACCGTAGATACTGCTCATGGTCATTCTCAGAAAGTAATAGATATGGTAAACCAAATTAAAAGAAAATATCCTGATTTACAAGTTGTAGCAGGTAATGTGGCAACAAGTGCAGCAGTTAGAGAGTTAGCAAAAGCAGGAGCAGATTGTGTTAAAGTAGGTATCGGACCCGGCTCAATATGCACAACTCGTATTGTTGCAGGTGTTGGTGTGCCACAGATTACAGCAATTCTTGACTGCTCTGTAGCAGCTCGTGATGCTGGTATCCCTATAATTGCAGATGGCGGCATAAAATATTCTGGCGATATAGTAAAAGCAATAGCAGCAGGGGCAAATTCTGTAATGCTTGGCTCACTATTGGCAGGGACTTTAGAAGCACCCGGAGAAATAGAGCTTTATCAAGGAAGAAGCTATAAAGTATATCGTGGTATGGGCTCAGTTGGTGCTATGAAAGACGGCTCAAAAGATAGATATTTCCAAGATGGAACTGTAAGTGATGTAAAATTTGTTCCAGAAGGTATTGAAGGCCGTGTTCATTTTAAAGGTGAGTTAAATCATACAATTTATCAGTTAATTGGCGGTCTTCGTTCAGGTATGGGATATGCAGGCTGTAAAACTATTGATGATTTACGCAGCAATGCAAAATTTGTCCGCATAACAAGTGCAGGGCTTTCAGAATCACATGTTCATGATGTGCAAATCACAAAAGAGGCTCCAAACTATTGGGTAAAATAATAATGAAATCAGCATGTCATACAGAGCTTGATTTATAGCGAAGTATCTAAAAGACAAGATACTTTAAATATATTATACACTGCTGTAATATATATATGATTTAGATTTTTCGCCTTAAAATCAGGCTTAAAATGACTTATTTAAAATAACAAAAGGTGTTGATTTTTAATGAAAATAGATAATCTTATTGCATTAAGATATTTTAAAAGCCATAAACGAAACAGTATTGTTTCATTTCTTTCTATTACATCTATTATAGGTTTAATGCTTGGCACTGCCACATTAATACTTGTAGTTAGTGTAATGTCTGGATTTACAAACAATTTAAAAGAAAAGCTGATGGGGACAAATTCCGATATTATTATAACAGATTTTTCTACTGTGCCTGTTAGAGATTATGACAAACTGATAAAGGAAGTGGAGAATATAAAAGGTGTAAAAGCAGCAGCACCTTTTGTAAACACTCAGGCAGTTTCTATGAGCGGCAGTGGAGTTTCAGGCATTATTATAAAAGGTATTGATGCAGATTTGGAAAAAACTGTTTCAAAAATATCTTCTTTTATCACTTTTGGCACTATTGATGATTTGAAAAACAGGCAGGAAGGGGAGCCTTATGGCATACTTCTTGGTAAAAATTTAGCATTTTCATTAATGGCTGGTATTGGTGATACTATCACATTAATCAGCCCACAGTTAAACCGCGGACCTTTTGGTTTAAATCCAAAAATGCGCAGCTTTATAGTAAAAGGTATTTTTGATACTGGAGTATATGAATATAATGCAAGTATGGCTTATATCAGCATAGAAGCTGCACAGGATTTTATTGGATTAAAAGAAAACAGTGTAACAGGCATAAGTGTTGCTGTAGAAAGTGGTATAAATTCTATTGATTTAGTATATACAATAAACCAGAAAATAGAAAATAAATACTGGGCTAGAGACTGGCTTTCTATGAATCAAAGTCTTTTTTCTGCACTAGAGCTTGAAAAATATGCACTATTTATTGTGCTTACATTAATTATTATAGTTGCATCATTTAGTATTGTTTCAATGATAGCAATTACTGTAAAGGATAAGCAGAAAGATATTGCTATACTCAGAGCTTATGGTGCAGGCTCATCATGTATAAGAAGTATATTTATAAGACAGGGGTTAATTGTTGGTATATTAGGCACAGCATTAGGAAATATTGCAGCGTTACTGCTTTCTGTGCTTGTTACAAAATATAAACTGATAAAACTTCCTGAAGATATATATTTTATGGATAGTCTGCCTTTAAATATTGATTATCATGTATATTTGGTGGTTTCAGTATGTGCAGTTTTAGTTACATTTTTAGCAAGCCTTTTGCCATCTAACCAAAGTGCTAAAATGAATATTGTAGACGGCATAAGGAACGATTAAGGATATAACAATGAGTTTACTGGAAATAAAAAATGTTTCAAAAAGTTTTGATATGAAAGGCAGCTCTCTGAATGTAATAAATGACTTTAATTTTACAGCAGAAAAAGGTGATTTAATAGCGTTAACAGGTCCGTCGGGTGCAGGCAAGTCAACCCTTTTGCATATTATAGGCGGACTTGATAAGCCTACAAAAGGTAATGTAATTTTTAATAATATAGATATTTATAATATGAAAGAAACAGAGCTTAATGTTTACAGGGGTAAAAATATGGGCTTTGTTTTTCAGTTTCATTATCTGCTTGATGATTTTACAGCAATTGAAAATATTATGATACCTATGCTTATACATAATGTTTCAAAACGCGATGCAGAAAAGCGGGCAGAAGAACTTATTAAAAGTGTATGCCTTTATGAAAGAAGAAATCACTATCCATCAGAGCTTTCTGGTGGCGAACAGCAGAGAATAGCAGTGGCAAGAGCATTATCTAATAAGCCTGAAATAATACTTGCTGATGAGCCTACTGGAAATCTTGATAAATCTAACAGTTTAGCAGTGCTTGATATTTTAAAACAGCAGGCAGAAAATGGTGTATGTGTTATTATAGTAACACATGATGAATATATTGCCACAGAATGTAAAAAGCATATAGTTATGCAAAAATTATAGGGATAAAATGAGTGTTTTATATTTTTTTGATTTATTTGGAACATTTGCTTTTGCAATATCTGGTGCACTGCTTGGTGTAAAAAAGGATATGGATATATATGGAATGTTTGTGCTTGCCATATCTGTTGGGGCAGGCGGCGGCACAATGCGTGATATAATGCTTGGCAGAATACCGCCATTTGTTTTAACTGATGCAAATTATATGATTGTAATAGCTGTGGCAACACTGCTTGTATTTTTCTTAAATTCAGTAGTGGAAAAAAGCATTCCAATGAAAACATTAAATATTGCAGATGCCATTGGACTTGGTGTTTTTACAAGTATAGGTGCAAGTGTAGCAGTTTCATACAATGTAGAATTATACGGCATAGTATTTTTTGGTGTTATGACTGCCACAGCAGGCGGTATGATTAGGGACACTTTGGCAGGTGAAGTGCCGTTTGTATTAAAAAAGGAAGTGTATGCATCAGCATCTATTATTGGCGGCATAATATTTATTATAATATATAAGATGAACATAAGTTTAAATATAAATATTTTCATAACTTCTGTTGCAGTAACATCTATAAGGATATTAGCAATATATAAAAACTGGCATCTGCCACATTTCAAAGTGAGAAATTAAATGAAAAAGATTGGCATAATAGGCGGCAGTGGACTGGAAAATATTACATCTCTTAAGTTTTATGGGGAAGAATTTATAGAAACACCCTATGGCAGACCAAGCTGTAAATATAAAATATATAAAAACAGCGATGTTATAGTCTATTCCTTATCAAGACATGGCGATGACCACAGGTTTGCTCCACATCAGATAAACTATAAAGCAAATATTTATGGTTTTTATCAGGCAGGGGTGCAGGAAATATTATCATTTTCAGCTGTTGGTGGCATAAACTTAAATTATAAAAATGGTGATTTAGTTTTAACAGATGATGCAATAGATAATACTGTAAGGGGAAATGTTACTTTTTATGACAGAACAGGTTATGTGGTGCATATTGATATGAGCCTGCCGTTTTGTCCATCATTACGATTAAAGTTAAAAGAAAGTGCAGATTTATGCGGCATTGATTTAATAGATAAAGGCATATATATATGCACTAATGGTCCACGGTTTGAAACACCTGCAGAAATAAAAATGTATAGAAACTGGGGTGCAGATATGGTAGGTATGACATTGTTTCCAGAAGTTACTTTATCAAAGGAAATGGGAATATGTTATGCAAATATCTCACTTGTTACTAATGCTGCAGCAGGTGTTGAAGAAAACAGGAAACTTACAAGTGATGAAGTAATAGAAGAAGCAAAAAGAAATACATTAAAAATATCAAAAATAATAGAGCAGTATTTAAAATATGATAAAAGGGAAGAATGTAACTGTAAAAATATATTACAGGGTGCAGAGATAAATAAACAGGTATGATAATAGAAAAAAATGTGTTTTTAAAAGAATATACAAGCTATAAAACAGGCGGCATGGCAAAATATTTTGCTGTGTGTTATAATAATGATGATGTAAGGCAGGCACTGGATTTTGCACACAGTAATAATCTAGATTATGAAGTAATAGGCGGCGGCTCAAATTTATTAATCAGTGATGGTGGATATAATGGCTTGATTATATGCACAGCAAAATTAAACAGATATATTATTAACTATGGTAATAATATCATAAAGTGCGGAGCTGGCATAAGTTTAGCTGATTTAGTCTATTACACATGCAGTCATGGGTTTTCTGGTATGGAATCAATGGCTGGTATACCCGGAAGCACTGGCGGAGCAGTTAAAATGAATGCTGGTGCATATAATCAGGAAATAAAAGATACAAATATAAAAGCTGCTCTTATGGATAAAAATGGCAGGATAGTAATAAAAACTAATGAAGAAATAGGCTATGGTTACAGATTAAGCTCAGGAACAAATGACTGTATTGTATTATGGGCAGAGTTTTTATATGGCAGAAAAACAAGTGAAGAACTTTTAAATATAAGAAAAGAAATTCTTGAAAAACGCAAAGAAAAACAACCGCTGCATAAGCCTTCCTGCGGCTCAGTATTTAAAAGACCTGCGGGAAACTATGCCGGCACATTAATAGAAAAATGCGGGCTGAAAGGCTGCCGCATAGGTGGAGCAGAAGTCAGTATAAAGCATGCTAATTTTATTTTAAATGAAGATAATGCATCAAGCTCTGATATATATAACCTGATACTGCATATTCAAAACACAGTATATGATAAAACAGGTATAAAATTAGAACCTGAAGTAAGAATGATAGGGTTTAAAAAATAGTATTATTATCATAAGAATATTTTGCTTTTATAATATCTATGGCTCTGCATGCAGGGTTATTATTATTTTTTTCTGTGCACAGCATTTCATAATGTTTTAATGCGGTATTATAATATGTAACAGCTGTATTATAGTCCTGCTCTATATCATCACCACTTATGTAAATATCAGCGAGGTTTGCACATATTTCATTATTTATTTCACAGGCTTTATTAATATATAATATACCTTTTTCTGTATCTTTTTTGACTTCTGCCATATTTTCATTAAAACCTGTCAGATAAGTATTACCAATCACAAGGCAGGCATAAGCAAGGTTATTCTGGCATGCTTTATCAGTATATGATAGAAATTCAGTTATATTATCAGCATTAATTCTTGCTAAATAATAGCAGCTTGCAGCATCACCTAAATCACATGATTTTTCAGAAGCACTGTCTGCCTCATTTAAATCTTTTTCTATACCTAAACCGTTTTCATATAAAAAACTTAGAGTTTTACAGGCATCTTTACTATTCTGCTGACAGTAAATATCTGCTAAAAGAAATGATTTTTTATAATAATTTAAAGACTTATTGTTATCAACAGCTGCTGCTGTGCCTTTTTTGTAAACATCCGCTAAAAACATACAGCCTTTTAGGTTTCCTTTTTCGCATGCTTTATCATACATATACAGAGCCTTATCATATTTTTTATTTTCATAAAATGCTGCTGCTTCTGATAAATATTCATCATGTGTTTTAGAGCAGCCAAATAAAGCTGTAATTACAATAATTATAATAAAATACTTATTATTTTTTTTCATCATAAGATTTTTTAAGTTTTATAAAGTTTTCTAAAATATTGTTAATCATATAAGCATATTCTCTTTGTAATAGTTTATTCAGGATAATGTATAATAATGTAAAATGTCAATAATTTTTATATTTAAATCAATATAATATAAAAAGTAAGTCAGAGTATTTTTTACTTTGCAATAGTTTTTACAATATGATATAATACTAAACTTGATAAGAAAAGTGATTGTTACAGGGAGAAATATGGAAAATCCATTTCAGTTAGAATTTCACAGTCTTTTAGAAAAAGCTGATAAAATAAGGCAGTCAAAATGGGGAAAAAAAGTGTTTTTTGTCCGCAATCTGCATTTAAACTATACAAATATATGTGTAAGCCACTGTAAATTTTGTGCTTTTGCTAAGAATAAAAATGAAGATGGCTCTTATAATATGACACCTGATGATGCTGTAAAATATGTTTCTCAAAAAGGCAGTGATGCTTGTGAAATACATATTGTTGGCGGTTTACACCCTGATTATCCGTTTGAATATTATATAGATATGGTGCATGCTTTAAAAACTAACTTTCCAGAGAAAACTATAAAAGCATTTTCCGCAGTGGAGATTGATTATTTTTCCCGTATTTCAGGAAAAAGCATATCAGAAGTTTTAGAAGCATTAAAAAAAGCAGGGGTGGAAATGATGCCGGGCGGTGGTGCAGAAATATTTGCAGGCCATGTGAGAAAACAGATATGTCCAGAAAAAATACCAGCTTCCAGATGGCTTGAAATTCATGAAACAGCACATAATACTGGGCTTACTACTAATGCAACTATGCTTTATGGTCATTTAGAAAATGATGACGATAAATTTCAGCATCTTCTTTTATTAAGAGAGTTGCAGGAAAAATCATTAAGCCGCGGTTTGACTGGTTTTTCTGCATTTATTCCGCTTTCATTCCAGCCAGACGATACATTTCTGCATGGAAAATTTCATGCAACAGGTATAGAAGATATTAGAACTATATCTTGTGCAAGAATTGTGCTTGAAAATATACCACATATAAAATCATACTGGGTAATGCTTGGTCATAAAACAGCCCAAACAGCTCTCCGTGCTGGTGCTGATGATTTAGACGGCACAATAGTAAAAGAAAATATTGCGTATGCAGCAGGGAAAAATACTGATAATGCAATGACAGCAGAACAGCTTGTATTTATGGTAAAATCAGCAGGAATGGTTGCAGTTGAGCGTGATTCATTTTACAGGGAAGTGAAAATATATGGTTAATATATTGATAGTAAACCCATCAGTTAATATGCGTCTTGCGGCTATGGAAATGAAAATGTATGGAGCAAATGTCAAGTTTGCTTATTCTTCAGATATTCCTGCAAGCTCTGCTGAGCGAGTATTTTACTTTTTATCCAGTGTAAATATATGCTTTACCACAGAAATACAGGGCGAAATGGAAAGGGAAGACAGAGTTTATCTTTTTAAGCGGAATATTTTTTCAAGGTTTAAAATTATGGGCTTTAAAAAAAATATGGAAATGTCTTATCCAGAACTTTCAGTTGGCACTTTTACTGACCTTTTGCTGTTTAAAAGAAGTGTTTTAAGAAATGATGAGTCTCAAGAGCATGTGGGCATGATTCAATATACATCTTTTAATGATGTTCTTGCTAATAACAGAGACAGCTTTATTATTACAAGCAGGATAGTCGGGCAGGGCAGTGAATCTGTCTGTATCTGGGAAACTGATTTTGATTTAGCATCTACTTTTAATAAAGATTATTTTGTTTTCTTTGCAAACAACAGAAGAATAGAGGCTTATGCAGCAGGTGATAAACTTGTTACAATAGGCAGGGGGAGCGGTGATAAACATTTGGAAGCACTTACAGCACTTATCCCTATGATTAGCAAGTTTTCTTTTAAAAAAGAGTCAGAAAAATCAGTTCTTCGTAATTTTAATCCGTGGTTAGTATCTGTTTCTGGTGCTTCTGGTTATTTAATTAATGATTACAGTTTTGGGCATCTTTCTGTATCAATGCCTTCTGCATGGTATGACAGGTTTGCAAATTTTATTAATAGTCATACTATGGATAAAAAACAAAAGCAGGATTTTTAAGTATTGACTATAATTCTTTATATGCTATTTTAGTTTAAGCGATATACATTATTTGGTGGTATTATGAATATAAGGACAGCAGTATTTCCTGTTGCTGGATTTGGCACTCGTATGCTTCCTGCAACAAAAGCTATACCAAAAGAGATGATAACATTAATAGATAAGCCCCTTATACAGTATGCAGTAGAAGAGGTTATTGATGCGGGTATAGAAAGGATTATTTTTATTACCGGCCGCACAAAAAAAGCATTAGAAGACCATTTTGATGTTAATGTTGAGCTTAATAGTCAGCTTGAGTTATCCGGCAAAAAAGATATTTTAAAAGATATGAAACGGATAAGTGAAATGGTGGATATTATATATGTCCGCCAGAAGTATATGCTTGGACTTGGCAATGCTATAATGTGTGTTAAAGATATTGTAAAAGATGAGCCGTTTGCAGTTATTCTTCCAGATGATATTATCCTGTCTGAAATACCAGTTACAAAGCAGTTAATGGAATGTTATGATAAAGTAGAGCGTCCAGTAATATCTCTTATGCCTGTTGAAAAAGGTGAAACATCTAAATATGGCATTGTTGAGATAAAAGAAAACATAACAGACAGATTTTCTCGTCTTAAAGATATGGTTGAAAAACCTGAAAAAAATCCGCCATCTAATATGGCAATTATTGGCAGATATATTTTAACCCCTGAAGTAATAAGTGCATTAAGTAAAATAGAAAAAGGTGCAGGCGGTGAGCTTCAGCTGACAGATGCACTGAAATATACTGCTACATATCATGATGTATATGGCTATGAATTTGAAGGCAAACGCTTTGACTGTGGCACAAAAGAAGGTCTTTTAGAAGCTACTGTTAATTTTGCAGCATCTAATGAAAAACTAAAAAGTGTTTTAAAAGATGCAGTATCAGCTTTAAATATTTTCTAGGTGCTGAATGCTGAAAATTTTTAAAAATAGAACATCAAGGCTTCGTTTTATCGCTAGAATAAGATTAAAACTGAAAATGATGCTTTCACTTGATGTTTCACCACGAGTGCTTGCAAAATCATCTGCACTTGGTGCATTAATTGGTATTTCTCCCTATGTTGGCACTCAAACTTATATAGCACTTTTTGTATCAAGCTATTTTAATCTGCCTGTATATCCTTTAATGATAGGTGTATATATTACTAATCCTGTTACTATTCCATTTATTTTTGCTTTTACAACAAAAGTAGGTCTTATATTGCTTGGTATGGACAGCACCTTTACTTTTGACTGGAATAATGTAACTTTATCTTCACTTTTTGAAGCAGGTAAAACTCTTTTTATACCTTTTATTGTAGGAACTCATTTTGTAGGTATAATTTGTGCAGTATTGACATATTTTATTATATATTTTATAGCTGCACGGTATAAAGTGTATAAAGGCAGTGATGAAAGCGGCAAAGCAAAATATGGTATAAAATAATTTATTTCAAAATTTCATTTATCCTTATATTTTACATTATTTTATTGCTTATTATTTGTTGATAAATTATAATGCAGTGAATAAGCATATTTTTTAAGGTAAAATATATGGTTGTCCATACTTTTGATGCACTAAAATCAAAAAATTTTTCAATATATATGGCTGGTCAGTCTGTGGCTTTAACTGGTATGTGGGTGCAGAAGCTTGCTGCATCATGGCTTGTTTATCGCACTACTGAATCAGCTTTTTTGCTGGGTCTTGTGGAGCTTTTATCAAATGCACCTATATTTATTGTTGGATTAGTTGCAGGGGCATGGCTTGAAAAGCATGATATTCGCAGGCTTATAATTGCTACCCAGATTTTAACTTTACTGCATGCTTTAATAATGGCTTTGCTGATTTTTACTGATACAATTCAGATGTGGCATATTTTATTTTTAAGTTTTTATTTAGGAGTAGTATTTGCAGTAGATATGCCGGCAAGACAGGCTTCACTTATTTTAATGGTAAATAAAAACTCTGATTTAAAAAGTGCCATAGCTCTACATTCTGTAATATTTAATTTATCAAGGCTTATTGGTCCTACTGCTGCAGGATTTATAATTTTTATCACAGATGAGGCAATTTGTTTTGCAATAACAGCAGTAAGCTATATACCTGTAATTGCAGCATTATTTATCATAAAATTTAGAGCAAGAGAAAATAAAGTGGCAAAAAAACAAAGTATTATTCAGGATATAGTAGAAGTAGTAAAATATTCTAAAAATGTATACTATATGCGTGTAATGTTTGCATTTTTTATAGTAGTTGGATTTTTTTCATATTCTTATTCTGTAATGCTTCCAATATATGCAAAAGATGTTCTGCATGGTTCATCACAGCTTTTAGGTTTCCTGCAGGGTTTTTTTGGTCTTGGAGCAATGACAGGTGCTTTTGCAGTAGCTGCATTTATCACTATGAGAAAACTGCCTAATGCAATATTTACTCTTGTTTTACTGCATAGTATATGTATGATAATTTTTGGATTAAGCACTAATCACTATTTTTCACTTGTTATGATGGTGCCTGCTGGATTTGGTCTTATATCATCCCTTATTGCAACAAATATTTATCTTCAGTCAGCAGTAAGAAGTGATATGCGTGGCAGGGCAGCAAGCCTTTATTCCATAGGCATTTATGGTCTTGGTCCGCTTGGAGCATTTTTTGCAGGTATCATGACAGAGCATTTTTCACCGCAAATTACAGTGGTTGTATGGTGCAGCATAATGATTATTTCTGCCATAGTGTTTGGTTTCAGGCTTAAAAGAGTTAATAAGGAATTAGAGCCTGTATGGCAGGAATTTGAAAAACATTAAATATATAAAATTACTGGAAAAAAATAAGGTGTTATAAAAAATTTTATTTTATATACATAAAAATATAAAAATTATCTTGTATTTATTTAAATAACATTGTATAGATATAATAGATGGTAATATAAGAGTTTATATTTATAAATTATTAAAGGGCTGATAATGTCAAAGTTAATATCAATCGCAAGCGGTAAAGGCGGCGTAGGAAAGAGTTTTTGTTCATCAAGTCTTGCTTTATCTTTAAGTGCGGCAGGTTATAGAACATTACTTGTTGACGCGGATTTAGGCGGGGCAAACCTGCATAACTTTGTAGGGCTTAAAGTCCCTGGTATCGGCTTATATAATTTTATTCGTGAACGCAGTGAGCTAAAAGATGTTATAGTTAAATCTCCAGCTGGTGTTGATTTTATAGGCGGCTCTGGTGATGTGCTTGGCATGGCTCATATTACTAAGTTTGAAAAGATTAAAATACTTACAAATATTCAAGAGCTGGATTATGACTACACTATTTTAGATTTAGGTGCAGGCACCAGCTTTAATATGGTTGATTTATTTAATGTTGCTGATATAAAAATAGTTGTTATGAGTGGAGAGCCTACATCTATTGAAAATGCCTATGGTTTTTTAAAAGTTGCAATATACCGACATATTGAGCGTTTTCTTTCTAAAAGGTGGGATTTTGAAGATATTAATAAAAAACTCCGCAGCAAAAGTATGAATTTTCCTAATGTTGAATCAATTATAGAAGCAACTGCACAGATAGATAAAGACATTGCTGCAACTATAACAACATTTGTTGCAGCATTTAAACCCGGTATGATATTAAATCAGGTTAAATTTAAAAGAGAGCTTAATGTATTTTATGGTTTTGAAAGTGTTGTTAAAAAATATTTAAGTATAGATATTGAAAAATTAGGATTTTTACCTTATGATGAAAAGGTAAGTGAATGTATAAAATTATTAAAACCTTATTATCTGCGTTTTCCTGATAGTGAAACAGTTGGTTGCATAGACGATATCAGAGACCAGATGATAGCTAAATTATAGAGGCTTGCTAATGAGTGAAGAATTATTTGATGATGTTGAACAAAGTGAATATGCAGAAGAGATGGACCAAATCCAGCTTGTTGGAGTTAAACTTGGTGATGAAGAATATGCTATTGATGTTCTGAAAATCAATACAATCATCAGGTCTATTGAAATCACAATTGTTCCTCGTATGGAATCATACATACTTGGTGTTATGAACCTTCGTGGCAAGGTAGTTCCTGTTATTGATTTACGAGTTCGCTTTAATCTTGCAAAAAATGATTTTGATAAAGCAACTAGAATAATTGTGGTGAACATTAATAATGAAAATATAGGTTTTGTTGTTGATGAAGTAACAGAAGTTATGCGTATTAAACGCTCTATGGTTGAGCCTACTCCGCCATTAGTTGGCTCTATTGGTCAAGAATATATTTTAGGTATTTGTAAATATGATTCTAGATTAATTATGCTTTTAGATATAGATAGAGTTATTAATGAAAGTGAAGCAAGTGAAAGTGAACTTCGTAAAAAAATGCTTGGTTCAACTAAACAGACAGTATTAGCTCCTATTGCAGCACCAGAGCCAGCAGCACCGGCACCTGTTCAAGAACAGCATGCTGAAGATACAATGCTTCCAGATGCAAATAGTGTTGAAACACCAGTTATCAGTGCAGAAGCAGATGAGGGAGATAGTGCAATAGAAACTGGCAGTGCAGATTCTGATATTGAAGACAATATTGATGCATTAATAGCCAGAGAATTAGCTATGAGAGAAGCTGAAACTGACGAATTGAATAAAAAAAAAAGGAAGCCGCAGCTAAATCCAGATGATGTGCTGAAAGATGCATTAGAGCAAAGTAATGCTATCTTTCAAATAGATTCAAGTGATCAGATAGAGCAGAATGATTTAGACAGCTTAATTGCTAAAGAGCTGGCTATGCGTGAAGCGGAAACTGATGAGCTTAATAAAAAGCACAGAGAGGAAAAAAAAAATACTGATATAGACATAGACCTTTCTGTTGTAGACCCAGATGCTGTTCCTATGGTTGAAATTATTACTCATCCAGTAGAGGAACAGTATGAGGAAGAAAGGCTGACACCAGAAGTAGGGATAGATACATCCCCTGCTGCAAACCCAACAAGTGATGGAGAATCTGTTCAAGTGTCAATAAAAGAGTTAAAAAGAATTGCCGATAAAATTATCTCTGGTGATGAAACTGGAAGTAAAATTGGTGTAAATATAAAAGGTGAGATAGGAGAGCTTTTAAGGCTTATATTAGATACTAAAAATAGAGTTGATGAAATAGACCCTCTGATTGAAAAATCTAAAGAAAATCTGCCAAATGTAACATCAATGCTTGAAGGTGTAAATGATGATACAGAGAAAGCAACTATTAACTTAATGGAAGCATCAGACAGTATGGCTGATTTTTATAAGTCATTTATTTCTGATATTGCAGCACTGAAAAAACTTGCTAATAAAGAACATGAAGATGAATTTATGGCTCTTTATGAAAAAATAGTAAATAATCTTTCTGAAGCAGAATCACTTGGCTTTAAAATATTAGAATCACTTGAGTTTCAAGATATTACAGAGCAGAAACTTCGCAAAGTAATCAAATCTATTGAAGATATGGGTTCAAGAATAGGCACAATAGTTGGTTTTCTACAGGTTAGTGATAGTAAATCAAGCAGTGAGTTTAGAAGAAATAGAGAACAGCTTCTTGTAGATTATGGTTTAGCATAAGAGTTATAAAACCATTGCAGTTATGCCATACAGCTTAAAATAAAATATTTCTTCATGATAGAGTGAAACAAGTGCAGTAGTGGACTTATAATCATTCTGTTCAGCAGTCGCTTTGAGCCTGATTTTAAAGGCGAAAAATCTAAATCATCTATTATTACATCAGCATAATATTTAAATTATTTTATCTTATCTTTTCTTTTAGATATTTCGCTTAAAAATCAAGCTCAGTAAGACATAAATTGAAATGTATGAATACTTTATTTAACTTTGTATATTTTTTAATGAAGTAACATTTTTATACTGCATACATTTTTGAAATACTAAAATATGTATTCCTAAGTGAGTATCAACGAACAAAGGAACTATAAAACATTACTATTATAGATACTTCGCCTTTGGCTCGGTATGACAATGTAAGGGACAGGAAGTCCCGTCTGAAAGTAAGCGACGGGAGCATTTACTGCGACCAAGCGTGTTTTTTCAAATTCATGGATGAATTTGAAAATAAAGGATAAATCAATATACTTCGCCTTTGGCTCGGTATGACAATGTAAGGGACAGGAAGTCCCGTCTGAAAGTAAGCGACGGGAGCATTTACTGCGACCAAGCGTATTTTTTCAAATTCATGGACGAATTTGAAAATAAAGGATAAATCAATATACTTCGCCTTTTAGGCTCAGTAAGACTAATGTAGGGACAGGAAGTCCCGTCTGAAAGTAAATTACTGGAATATTTACTGCCATACTGTGAAGTAACTGCATTGATATATTGTCCGCTCTGCATTGCAGGGCGGACATTTTTTTATGAAATGCTTTAAAATATGCTTTTTACAAAGCTTTTTGTAAAAGTTGATGATAAATCTTCTGCTATACCTTTTTTATCTGTGCCATAGCTGTAACCTAATAATTTCATTTGGTCGTTCCAGTAATTATTTTCAGCTTCTGCCACAGCACTGCCTAAGGCTTTTCCAGTAACAGAAGAATTGATTATTCCACGGTTTGCCATTTCATTTATAACATTTCCACTTAAACTTTCAAAATCTTCCACTCTGTTATCATAATTTGCTAATTTATCATACTGCTCTTTCTGTTTTGAGCCTGCCTTGTTTTCTCCAAAAAGAAGTTTATTAAATCCTTCCCAAAAACTCATAATTTTTCTCCGTTCATTTATTCTCCAATAGTGGAGTATTCTATAAAAATATTATCTATAAAAAAATCACCATTATGGGATAATTTTATTTGCAAGTTATTTAATCTTTTTAAAATAAAATATTTATGGCGTATTCTATCAGCCTTTAAAGTAAATGTGTTATTATATTCATTTATACTTAATTTAAATATTTTGTTAGTTTTTAACATTGGTGTAAAAACAGTAATTGATTTAATTAAAATATCTTGATTGTTTTTAATTTCTTTATATTTTACATCTATGCTGTTACGCATATTTTTATCTGCTTTATAAAGCCTGCCATTTATATCTAATCCATAGCTGGAATATGTATTATTATTTTCATATATTTCAATAATCTGCATTAATTTATCTGTTAAATTATTTTTATAAACAGTAAATCCTTTTAAAATACTGCTGTATTCAAAAATATATTCATTATTTATAAAAATAATAGTGTTTCTTTCTGAACACAGGCTTACATCTGATATATTTTTGTCATGAATATACTGCTGGTAATCAGATAAGAAAAAATCACCATAATATTCTGTAACTCCTATTTTTTTTATGCCAAAAGATGCTCCAAAAATGATTTCAGAGCCATATACAATAGCTTTTGTGGTAAGTTTATCTATTTCGCCAAGTTTTGATACAGTCCAGTAAGGATAACTGCCTGCAAGCCTGTATATACTGCCGTTATCTTTAAAAACAATAATACTGTCAAGCACAAGGGCAGTATAAATTATTCTGCCGCCGTCTTTATATCCAATTTCTATAAACTGTGCGTCACTGTCAGTATTCCATGACCAGTTATAAAAATCACCTGCACCACTGAAATATAAATTAGAGTTCTGCGGCACTATAAGCCTGCCATTCTGCACTAAAAGACATGGGATATTTTCATCTGATGGTAAAATGTCAACATAATACATGCCATAATTATTTGCACAATAAAGCCTGTTTCCTTTAACAGAAAGTTTTTGAGCAGCTGCAGCATTTGCAGGACTGTTTGAATAATCAAGATAGACTAACATTTCCCTGCTGCATTCATAAAGCTCTATTGTATCATTTAATGCAGAGTTTTCATTAATTGAGCCAAAATAGCATATTAGTTTAGAATTGATATAAAAAACATCTTGTAAAAAATTTTTTATGGTATAGTTTTCAAATAATCTTTCTGCAATATTATATTCTTTGCCGTTAAATGAGAGCCTGTAAAGAGATGCAGTATTATTTGAAAACAGTGCATCAGTTTCATTAACTAATAAATAAAACTTGTTATCAATAACCCTTAAATATTTTATGCCGTAAGTGCCAAGTCCTTTTAAAGCATTAACATTATATTTTTTAATTGCTTTTGTTAAAGTATTTATCTCATATATTTCATAAGCTGTATTGTAATCTAAAATTAATAAGCTGTAAGCAGTAGATGCACACACTCTGACTTTTAAACCAAGATGTGAAAAATTTAAAAAGTGTATAAATTCATCTCCCGATATTGTATATATATCAGTTGCATCGCAGGCATAAAGAGTATTGCTGCATGGGAAAAATTCAATTACTTTTATTTCATGATTTAATATTTTTACATTTTTTCCATCTATAGACATATAACCAGTTCCGCGGCTGTCACTGAAATATATTTTATCTCCATAATAAGCAGCTGCATTTGTAAGAGTATCCACACTCTGCCTTGCAGATATTCTCTGCCACATAAATGGTGCAAATGAAAAAGCTATTTTAGTAAGCTCTCCATTTGGATTTAGATGATATACATTTGATGAAGATGAAATATAAAGCCCGTCTTGGTTATATATAATATCAGTTGGTGTTATACCTGTTTCTACTTGATAATATTTATTTTCAGTAATATTTGCAATGCCGCCTGCATAAGTTGCAAAAACAGCATTTTTTCCGTTATATTCTACATTGAAAAGCCTTGCAAACTTTCTGCCTGCAAAAGAAGATACTGATTTATAAGCTGGTGAGCCTTGAAATGTATTTGTATCTTCATTATATATAACACCACTTATACTGCAAGCCTGATTATCTTTTATATATTCGCCACTTATGGTGTTACACATACCACCTATTGGTTTATATAGTTTTAATACACTGTTTTTTGAATGATATGTGAAGCGGCTTGCGATAAGATTGTGTAGAGTAATGCGATAAGCGGTTTTTAAAGTTTCACAAAAATTTTTAAATTTGATTTAAAAATTGAGTGAAAACTTTATTTTTGAAATTTGGGATAAGGTGGCAGAGATTTGCCACCTATTTTTTTATTTAAGAATTGGCGGTATTCCCCCCCCCGAAAAATTTTGCAGCATTTTCTATTCTTGTTTTTGCCACTTTAAAATAATGGTCATCTTTTTCAATACCTATAAATTTTCTGCCAGTATTCATTGCTGCCACACCAGTTGAGCCTGAACCCATAGTTAAGTCGCAGACAGTATCTCCCTCATTTGAAAATGTTTTGATTAAATCTTCAAGCAGTTTAACCGGCTTTTGTGTAGGGTGGTATTTGTCTTTATCTTTTGCATATTTTAATAAGTTTGATTTATGACCTTTGCCATCCCACAAATTAAATGTGCTTTTCGTTTTAATATTAGCTTTTTCCTGCATTTCTACTAATTCTCCATAGCTTTTGAATTCCTGCATTTTATCAAGTTTAAAATTTTTAACAAGGTCTTCATAAGTCTTAACAGTGCATAAAGCGAACTGTAATCCATCAAAGCATAAAAAATGCTGTGATGTGCTGTTGCCTAATACAGCATTTATTTCTTTTGTAGATTTATTAATATAACCTTTGCACTGCTTGGCATAAATTCTTAATGGGTTACCGTCATATCTGTCATGCAGTTTTTTAAACACACATATTTCTTCTATATAAGATAATGGTGCAAGTTTAGCAGATAATGGATTGCCAAAGTGTTCTTTTTCCCAATACATTTGGTATAGATGTTTTACCCCATCATGCTGTTTTGCAAGCAGTTTTGTAGTAAATGGCTGCTGTGAAAAAAGCAGCATTTTACTATTTCGTTTTAATATTCTAGCAGCAATAGCAAATATATCATTACTGTCTAATGCTTCATCCCAGTCATACTTACCCTTTTTAAAAATATGATTATACCTATCTATACCTTTCATTATGCCATAAGGTAAATCAGTGAGAATTAAATCTACACTGGAATTTTCAATTTTAGACTGCTCTTTCAAACAGTCTCCATGATAAATTTTAAAATTTTGATTCATATTTTAATTTTCTCCTAAATATTATTTTAAGAGAACCGATATACCACCTAAGCCGTTCGCGATTCGGTTAGGGGTAACGGTTCTTCCGTGCTGTTATGTCCGTAACAGTTCTTGCAAAGGGTGATGTCCTTTGTGAGATGCCCCGATTTATTCTTAAAATGGCAGATGTAGTGCTACCCTTTATGTTTTTTATTGAATATGCCAAGCAATAGCTTTTGATGTTAATGCTGCTTCTCCAACATTTATACCACCTTTAAATAAAGCAGTATTATTACTAACTGAATTTTCTATACTCCACCCTAAGCTGGTATTATTACTTTGTAATTCCAATTTGCATAAACAAGACTACTTATCAAATTTTCAATTATAGGTTTAGATGACTCAACCATAAATTTACAACAATAAATATCTGTCTGAGTTGAGCCTACGAATACAGGTGATGACAAAGATTTACTGGTAGGAATAGTGATTCTTTTTGTTTCATTTGCTTGGAGAATAGTTATACCCCATCCTTCTAACAATATTTTGCCATTATTAAGTGGTGTCTCTGTCCAATTCCCATCACTATTTGTATAAAACTTTGGCTTTCCACCCAACTCAGTCGGTATTGAGCCATCAGGCTCTCTTAAAGTTTTCCAAGAACTCCACTGTCCTTTGTCGTAAGTCCTGCCAAAATACCTTAAATGCTCCTGACCGTTGATGCCAACAGAATAAAACCGCTGCCAGCCTCTGTCAAAATTAGTATCAATATATGTTTCATAATACCCAGTTTGAGCACCAGTTGGGCGGTTAATATTATCTACTCCATTTTTATATATATATACTGAATTTTTCAAATACAAATCAAGATTATTTAAGTCTGCATTATTTGGAAGGGTATATTGATTATATGTGTCTAAATTCTTTCTAGCCTCAGTGGCATTCTGAGCCTCTGTGCCGCCTTTATTTAAAGGCAATATCCCTGTAAGTTTATTATCTGTTAATGCTAATGAATTAAGTGTAGAAAAAGCTCCTAATACAACACTTAAAGTATCTGCATTTATTTTACCTGCATAATTTATAATTTCTACCCAGTAGCCAGTGCTTGCAACAGGGTCCTGCACGGTATTTGGTGGTGTAGCACCGTTTGGCTGAATGCAGAAATATACAGAATTATCACTTCCCAGCACAGTTGCCCCTGCTGAATAATCAAGCAGAGCATCCCAAGAATATTTACTGCCTGATTGCAAAAAGAAAGTATGTATAGACAATAAATTAAATACTGCATTAAAATCAAGCCTTTTAGGTGGCAGACCACCTGCATTTACAGGCAGGCTTGTTAATGTAGGAAACCCGCCAAGCAGGCTGAATTGATTAGAACCCTGCGGTGTAGTTTCTGGCAGGATATTTTTTTCACCGTCTACAACTAACGGTGCTTTTAAGATTTCTGGTTTTTGTGGTATCATATTATTACTCCTTTACTACTGGAAGGGGGAAATTCCGTTTTCCCCCTTTCCACCTTCCCCCTTTGGTTAAGGTGTCGCTCCGCCAAAGTGTGATTTGGCTTTGCTCCATTTCATTTTATTTGTTTATTTATTCAATGATATAACTGTCATCAATATCATAAGGCGAAAATACGCCATTATCAAAGCCCTGCATGCCGCTTCCTTCAAAGCCAAATGTTTCATCTGTTTTTATTTGCAGCAGTTCATAAGTAACGCCTGCGGGCTTTGGCGGCAAGTCTCTGCGGGAAGCAAGAGCTTCTTCAAATGGTTCAAGATAAAACTCAAAAATATACCGCAGTTTCATTACTCCTACTTCTAAAATATAAAAGCTGCCCCTTCCAGCATATAGCCTTTCCAGAAGTTCAGTCATAATCTCTGCATTTGTTGATGCAATGTTGGCTGCTGCTTTTATTAAAAGCAGTTCTCGGTATGCATTATCTGCCAACGAAACTATTTCACTTCCGGCATTTTCTGAATAAAAAGGACTTACATCAAAAGGGTCTTGCTCTGAATTTTGAAATCCAAAGAATTTATTTGTATCAGCTTTAGAGCGAACTTTTATATTCCTGTCTATACCAATTATCCCACCCCAAATATCAAGCCCAACACCTTCTGCTGTTAAAATATTAAATACTTTATCATAAAAGAGCTTAATATCAGCTTTTGGGTCAATGAGCTTATTAAACCCACGAAGCAAAGCTTTGATTCTAGGTGAGACAGAATACTGGCTTAAAATTGTTTCATCAATATCAAACATGTTATACCCCCACAACTATATCCACTTGAATATCTGAAATATCAAGTGTAGGAATTTGAGAAGCATCAAAAGAGAGACTGTCATAATATTTATCATTCTGTGTAATCTGAATAGATTTATATACAACGCTTAATGCAGTAATAACTGAAGCGAATCGTGTAGCATATAATGTTTCACCCATTTTAACTGGCACGGAACCATCCAGCCCGTGAAAACTGTTAAAAACAGCCTGCTTAATACTCTGGATAATATTTGATGGCAGATTATTAGTATTATAGATAGTTATGTATATACCTACGGGAGCCGGTGCAGGTCTTAATATATTATAGTTATAAACAGTTCCTTTATTATTAGTATAGGTTAGCGGGGTATCACCAACAGTTCCGCAGCCCATATCTTTCTTTTTATATATTGTTTCTGCTATTTTATCGTTATCACCGCCAAAGATTGATATACATATAGAGTGGGCTTGTATTGTTACTCCTCGTTTAACTACTGTAGTATCAGTATCATTTTCTAAAAGTATGACAGCAGTTACGCCTGTTATATTTGCTAGTGCTGCTTCTATGGCATTAATGGAGCCTTGAGAATTAATAGCAGCACTTCTTTTTATGCGTGCATAAAATTCTGACCGGGATTCTGCATTTCTGCCAGTGATGCCCGCAGCAGCATTTGTAACAGTATCCCAGCCTGCAATTTGTGTAACAATCTTTGTTACCGTATTTGCACCAACAGGGATAATGCCAGTTTGTGTTAAAACGAATGTAACTGCAACACTTCCAGTATCAGATATAACAGCATCTTCAAGTGATACAAACCTATAATTATTATCGCTTTTAACTATTGAACCGGCAGGGATAAGGGTGCCGCAAAGCCCTGAACATTCACATACAACAGTGGTAGCTGTGGCAGGCTGCCTTTGTAAAAAATAAATTGCAGCAAGAGCGTCTTGAAAAATACCGTCAGCAGTTTCTGGGTTAAACTGACTTGCTAAAAATAAGAACTCATTATCTTTATTCATAATAGAAGCGGTCTGGCTGTCTATCAGCTGCCCCTGTGGGGTTTCAGGGCTTGTATCAAGTGCTGGCAGGTCTGGGTCTTTAAATGCCTCTACCCACACCGTGCTAACAGCAGAGCGGACATCTTCTACACTGTCTACAATAAAGCCTTTATTTACATCAAATTTTATGCTCATTTTTCACTCCTTCATAATTTGGAATAAATCCAAATTATTCATCCGTTTACTTTTATTTGAAAATACTTCCATGTATTTTCAAAACTGCGGAATGCCCGAGCAAGTCGGTTCATTCCTTATGCAAGCGATGAGACATCCTGTCTCATTTTCACTCCTTATGATTGTATTATTCCTGTTCCTATACGAGCAGTTTCGCCATTTTCAAGAGTAATAAGAATTTCCCCTTGTATTATTCCATTATCATTATTAATAATAACTTCTGCATTTTTAACACCATCTACACTCATTGCTGCTTTTTTAATATGAGAGCGGATAACAGATAAAGCAGGGTTTCGTTTAAGTGTTACATCAAAGTGAGGAATACCTTTATCTGTATTAAAGTAAGCATCATTGGTAAACAATCGGACGGCACATGCTACATTTTGGGCTATAGAATAATAAGGATCTGCAGTTTTTAAAGAGCCGTTTTCATTTAATGTAATATCCCAGTTGTTATCTAATTTTAATGAAATCATACTAAACTATCTCCTTTATATTAGGATTGCTGTATTGTGCTGTATTAAATGGCACAAGTGGTGGTGTAGTAGGTGTCGGAGCACCTGCCGTATTAATATAATTATGAGTATGCTGATTTAATGCATCAGTTATTTTTTCATTTATTAATGCAAGGCTTGCATTTTCTCCAAGATTTATTTTAGATGAATTAATATTTACTTCACTGTCTGCATTAATTTCAGCTGTCTGACATTTTAACAAAATATTTTCGTCAGCATTGACTTCAGCATTTTGGCAATTAATAACCACTTTTTGATTAGCATTAATGGTTATGTTATCATCTTTGATTTCAATATAGTTTTCTGGTTCATTATTAAGCATACCGCCTATATATATACCTGAATAAAGTGGATAATTTAAAAATGAGTTTGGAAGTATTTGGCTGTTATTACCTGTTTTAATATTACTTGAATCAGATTTAAATACTATCAGGACACCTATATCTCCTGCTACAGGGTTAAGGCGGACTGCTGTGTTTCCTGCACTGTATCTAAAATAAGGTATTTCAAATATTTCTGGCAGCTCTATTTTATTATTATCAGCATCAATTTGAGCTATAAGCGGCTTAACTGTTACTTTTTGATTATCCGCATCTACTTTGGTAACTGTTACCGCATAGCAGGTATTAACAGTAGATTTAATAATACTTGTTATGATAAAGTTTAAAGTATTATATTCTGTCGTTAAATCTTCATAATTTGCAATACCTTTTGATTTTGACATTATCACTCCTTCATAAATTTGAAGTAAATTCAAATTTATTCACTCGTTTACTTTTATTCAAAAATACAGTCCAGCTACGGATTTTTGATTCCTTCCTATTCGGTCGGAAAATCTTTGCGTCGCAAAAGACGCTCCCCTTGATTTTTTGAAACTGCGGAATGTCCGAATAAATCGGTTCATTCCTTACGCTTCGCGGGCTTTCGTCCTAAAAGCCTTTTCGCCCTTTCCAGCTATATATATACCGCTTCAACAGTAGACTTCCAGTCCCCGCCTTGCGGGCTGTTAGCAGTTAAAGCATGTTGTAATTTAATTATTTTCCATGTGCCTTTTGCTTTTGGCACTATGGTTTCTAATGTTACAAGCCCCTGCTGGCGTAAATCTTTATTATAGAGACAGGAAAACATAACACCCTGATTGCTGAATACTGGATAACCTATCAGACCAGTATCTTTATTTATTAAAACGGATTTACCTTTGCGGGCTTCTTTGTTTTTTAAAACGATTAAAACATCATTATCAACAATAACCCGTGCATTAACTGCTTTTGCTGTAAAATATATCTGCTGCATAACAGAGCCCTGAATATATACATTATTTACGGTATCAGTAATATCACATTCAAGTTTATAACCTGCTGCCTTTGCCAGCTTTGACATAATATTTTTAACTGTTGCAGAGCCTTTTATGCTTAAAGGTGATGCAGGCAGTTTCATTGCATAGCTGGAAGCGATTGCATTAATGTTTAATGATATGTCAGGGGAGCTGTTAAAATCACCAAAGCTGTTTTCAATTTCCCCTATGAAAGCAGTTGAATAATCTATGCCGTTATCAGTTGTTTCTATTTTTATCAGATTTCTTTTTTCTACTGATAATGGCTCAAATGACAGAGTTGTAAGTTTTGCAATATCATCTATATTCATATTATATATTTTACCCTGACACTTATTAAAGTCTGGCATTGCAATGCATTCTATATTAAATGAGCATGCAAGCCCTGTTACTATTTTAGTATTTTTGCCATTTTCAAAGGAATCTGTTCCAAGCTGAAATGTAACTTTTATGTCTTTTTTTGTAAAACTCATATGACACTTCCTAATTGCAGATTGTCAAATGTTGCTATCTCTTTTTCATCTAAATAATATAACTCATATCTTTCATTTAGTTTTGTATATTCAGGGTTGCTGCTGCTTAAATTATCTATAAAAATAAAATTACCTTTAAATATGCTGTTTACAGGCAGTATTTTTGTGCGGTCATAACATATTGCACCATAAAATACTGGCTCATTATCTAACATTAAATCTAAATATAAATAATCACCACGAAGAAACAGGTGTATAGTGCAGCTCTGATTATTTAAAATAATTTCAAATTCTTGATTGGGTATTTGTTCTAATGGTATTAGTATCATTAATATATTACTCCACTGCCAGTAAATTTTTCAGTAGTTTTGGATAGAAGGCTTTGATATTTACCCTGTTTTTTACCAGTATTAACTTTTGAAGAAGCTGACTTGTTTTTTGTATATTTAATAGAGTTAGTATATGCTGCCTGCACCTGCCTTATTTCCTTAAAATTAAGAGGAGTTATAAGTATACCAACTCCGTCTGTTTGGTTAAAGCTATAATCAAATCGTTCTAAACTGTAGCCTGCATAGTATGAGTAAGGTGATACAATATTGACAATCTGTGCTTCATTATAAAGTGTATTTAATATGTCAATGGCATTTTGCAGCTTCAAAGTATCGCCCTGCACAGCAAGTGTAACTGTCAGCTCATTTGGTGTAACTATTTTATTATATGTAGTAAAAGAGCCTTTTTCTACAGAGTAGTTTGTTATTTTTGAAGCATTAGCGGCATCTAAGGATATAAAACTGGTAAACTCTAATACAGGCAGGTTATTTTCATCTAATATTGTCCACATTTCAGCTGTCATATAACACTCTCTCTAATAATTTACGCCACTATTTGCTGCTTGAGCCATATTGTAAAATTTATTATCCATTGCAGCTGGTATTTCTGCTGCAACTGCTTTTGGGTCTGCGTTAGGGCTTGTTACTGTAATTGCTCCCACAGAAACGGATGTTGTGCTGCTTACTGTTTTGCCGCTGTTATTTATGGCACCAGCAGGAATAGCATGGGCAGGTGATGGGCTGTTATCACTAGTAAAAAAATTTACTATACCACTTCCAAAAGATTTAAACCCATCTGCAATACCTGATACAAAGCCAGAAATTTTACCAAATACAGCGGAAGCTATGCGGTCAAGCTCATTGAAAAACCGCATTAATGGCTCTTTTATGCCTAAAAAATCAAATAAGTTTAAAGCCGCTTCTTTAATATAGCCGCCTAAACGGATGATTATTTGCAGCATTCTATCTGCAGCGGCACCTAGACCTTCAAGGGCTTTTTTTATACCTTCGCCGTCAAATGTAAAGATAGAACCTATCAAGTTAAGTATATAGCCTAAATATGAGCCAAGCGTTAATACATAATCAACTAAGCTTGCCACAGTTTTAACAAATGTTTTAAAATTTTTTACTGCCATACTTAAATACTTATCAAATATATCTTTTAATTTAGTCCAAATTTTTGAAAGTTTTTCTGATATTTGCTGACCTGAGCCAAACATTGCCCAAAAGCCTGCAAGAGCAGACTGACCACCCTGCATATATACGAATAAATCTTCAATTAATAATGATACTCCAAGCACTGCTGTGGCTATCCCTATAAATATCCATGTTAAAGGGTTTGCAAGCATGGCAGCACCAATTTTAATTAAAGCTGGTAATAAGATACCTGTTAAAACAGCAGCAATACCAGCGATTACTGCCCGCAAAAACACTTCATGCTCCCTTATGTAAAGCACAAAATCTATAAGTTTATTTGTAAGAAATGTTAATGGCGGCACAACAAACTGCATAATAATAGTTGATATATAGCGAAGGACCTGTATTAAATCTTTAAAAGCATTTTTCATAAGCATTGCAGTTTCTGCATCCTGCCTGCTCATAACCCCTAAAAGTTTCTGTCTTTCTATAAGTTCAGAAACAGAGGCAGAGCCTTTTGATAAAAGCATTATTGTGCCGTTATCTATACCCAATGACTGAACTAGACTTGTAAATCGTTTATTATCCATAGTGCCAGCTACACGGGATAAATCTTCCAATATATCTATGGATGACTTTATATCACCACCTGCATTTCTTGCAGATATTCCAAGCTGTGCAAGAGCAGGGGCTATAGATGATGTGCCAGTAGTAGTAAACTCAAGCATTTTATCATTTAATGATGAAATAGTGCCTTCAAAGGCAGCTGCATCGCCACCAGCCCTGTCTACTGCACCAGCCCACGCACTAATATCTTCTGCAGATTCACCTATGGTTTCTGCAAGCAGTCCAGCAGCTGCTGCATTTGATATATACTCTTTAAATGCAGAACTTATGGCAAAAGCTGCTGCAAGGGGTGCAAGTATATTATTCATTATATTTTTAGCACTTGCTGCAATAGTATTTTCAGCCTGAGCCATGCCACTTTTTACACCACTGCTGTCTATTCCCAATGTTATTAATAACGCATCTATTACACTTGCACTTGCCATAAAAAATATCCTCTATCTCTTTTCAGTATTTTTATAACTTAACCATTCATTATAGTTATTAACTCTTATTATGTCATATAAGATATAAACATCTTCAAGGCTGTAATAATTTTCCAGCTCTTTTAATGTTGCCATATTTTTACTTATCACTATCCCAAAGACTGCTGGGATAGTGGTATATGCTGCTAAATTCCCACTTTGATTTGCGGATTTATATTCAATTTCTCTTTCAAAATTTGAATATCCGCTCCTGCTAAAAAATCAAAGTGCAGCTTTAAGCATTCAAACCTTAATTTAGTAAGGGTTGAGCTATCTTCAATGTTGCTGTCTATCAATGCTTCATTCAGTAAGGTAGACATATTCCCAGCTTTTATACTGACACATGAAAAAAGCATTTCATCAAATAAATCAATAGCTTTATCTATATTTATTTTAGATAGTGCTTTAAAAAGGTTTTCTGCACCGCCTGCCATAAATGACTGCATACCTTCTTCAATACTGCTGCCTGCTGGCATTTCTATATCGCTGCCTAAAAGCAGCATTATTGCTCTTATTTTCCATTTTTCAGCTTTTAAAGCTGGCATTTCTTTTATGATAAATGTTAAATCTTTATCTCTGTCTTTTATTGTTATCTCTTTTTCTTTTCGCATGTGACACTCCATTCATATTTTTTAATCAGTCCTATTATAAAAACTACCGACAGCCTGTGCAAATTCTATTTCCTCCCTACTAGGTCGGGAATTTGGCAGTCCTCGCAAAAAACACTCGCAGGTGCGGGAGTTTTTATCCTACTGAAACTTATTAAACGGGGCTGTTTTTTAGCCGCAAGGACTTTCCGACCGAATAGGAAGGAAATAAAAGTCCGTAGCTGGAGAGTTTAATAAGTTTTGCGTCATCAATAGTAACTCATTCATTTAATCTAGTTAAAAATGCCATTTTTAACTAAACTATAAGAAGTTTGGAACCTTGCTTTCAAAATCCATTTTTAAAGTTACAGGGTCTACTGTTTTCTTTAATGCCAAATCAGTTAAACTTTTAATCACACCTTTTTTATAGGTATATGATTTTGCAAGAGCTGGAACTGTAACCACTACTTCACACTCTACAACAGTCTTTAAACTTTTTGCTGCATTTAATGACTGTTCTATTATTCGCCATGAAGAGCTGTCTGCTTCAAACATAATCGTTACAGGTATGATATTTGGCACATAGCCTGCTGCCATTTTGCCATCCACCCCCATCCTTGTTTCAGCAACTGGAACTTCGTCGCTTGTAATAGACTGGTCTGCACTAAACTTTACCAGTGGCATACCAGCTGATGCAAAAAAATTATCTTTATATATTATTACTGCATTACTTGATGTTATCATTAGTATCTCCTTTTACATTATTACAGAACTTGAAATCTGTAATTTTTTCACTACACCGCCATCTGTATAGTATAGTGTTATAACTGGACTTTCTCCTGTGCTTCTGGCAAGAGCTCCTGGATCCTGTATTAATAAATAGTAACCATTAGCGTAAAGCTCGGCTGTTATATCATCACCAACTTCTGATATAATCTGTGCTTTTTGTGCTTCTGACAGGGTTACACCTGTTTGGATAACTCCATTATTTAATGCTTGATTTATTGGGTCTGACATCCATGCACGAATAAATGAATAGCCGTTTTCATTATATGTGCTTTTTGTTACACCAGAAAGACCTGTAATAAGTGCATTTTTAATAGTTTCATTAAACCATACAGCATTAATATATGTTGATATATTTATATAATTTCCTACAATCGTTCCTTTGTATAAAAAGTTGAACTCTGTATTTTTTGTGGCAAATTTGCCCATATATGTATATGTTTTTTTATCAAGTGCTGCTGCATCGCTTTCTGTTGTAACAGTTGGAGCAAGCCCATCCACTTTTTTAAATGCTAAATCTATTGCACCATTTAAGCGATTCCAGTCAACTGATGCGAATGTCCCCATAATGCCAGCTGCAACTAATGCAGAATTATAAGCTCCTGCAAAATTTGTAATACCTGCTGCACTCATTACACTTACTACATCATTATTATTATCAGGCATTAATGCAGATGCTTCATTGCTCCATACAATAAAACAGTAACTTACTCCAGATGAATTTGACCATTTGCCTAAATTTAGAGCTTCTTCATGCTCTGCATTATACAGAGAGGTAATAGTTACAAAATTACTGTCGTGCCCAGTAATCATCGCCATATTTTCTGCCACACTTAAAGCTTCCATGCCAACAGATATTAATGCACCTGTTTCAGAAGTTAAGCATAAAAGGGATGATAAATCTGTACCTTCTGCTCCTGATGCAGCATAAGATATGGTAGAATCTGCACCAACAGTTCCGCTTGTAATTTGAAAGCCTTCGTTTAAAGCAGAATATGTTACAGTAATATCTGCTGTATTTATTGCAGACTGCAATTTTAAAGCCACATCTGAAAGACTGTTACAGCTTGATAAATCAATACCAGTAAGCTCTTTTGCTGTGCTGTCTATTGATATATTAAATGAACCATCCGTCACCGCTTTTAATGCTTCAAGAGTAGTATTTAATTTGCCGCCCCTTAAATATGCTGGCACCGCATTTAATACTCTGCTTGCAAATTTTATAACTGACGGTTTTTTAAAACTGTTTTGATAGCCTGCAAAATAAACTACCGCTGCATTATATTCATCGCTTTCATACCCAAAATATTCTGCCACTGCATTACTTGATACAAACTCTTTAACAACACCTGCTGGCAGCTGACTATTAACTGTTAAAAATAAACCATTAATCTCAATACCTGACGCTCCCGCAGAGATTACTCGCGGGATGATGTCTACTATGTAACTTGCTGGTATACTCACCTTACACTCCCCGAAAATATCTTTTTCCTTTCTGCTGTGTTGCATAAAAAAAATCTTATTTTCTTCTAATTTTTCTTTCTATTTATCATTATTATCTATTTTTTTATTTGCTAGTTCGCTATTTACTTCAACTTTATCAAAATATTCCTGACTCACAGTAACAGCATTTACTTCTTCTAAATGCAGCATAAGCATATAACGGTTTACGAAGTTATCTGTTTTAGATATTGTTTCTATTGCTCTTGCATCATCAGCATATAAAAGCCCTATACTATACTTATTAAAGAAATCCACACCATAAGAGCTTCTAGCCATTGTTTCAAGCATTGCCGCATTTTCTCGTGCCTGCATATTTGTTTTCGCAACTATATCTATTTGAATATCAATAATATTGCTTTTAGTTACAGTTACTTTTTCATTAGCAGGGTCATACTCTTCAACATTGGTGCCTCTGCGTCTTTCATTAATAATAGTAAAAACAGCATAGCTTTCACTATCCGCAGGCAAAAGGGAAGTGGACTGCCAGCCTTTGATAATGTTATTCTTTTCAATATTTGTGTATGCTGCTATAAACTCATAAACTGCAATTTGAATATTACTACTGGAAGGGGCGAGCGATTTTTCGCGAGGACTGCCAACTTCCCGAGTGAGTAACGAGGAATCAGAAGTTGCACAGGCTGGGGAGCCAACCCCTGTCCCAGCCAGATTTTCTGATTCCTCCCTATTTGGTCGGGAAAATCTGTCCTCCTTACAGTCGCCATCTTCCCTGCTTTTAAGGTCTCTCTCTGAACTTGTGTGAAAGTTCTTTGCTCCATTAAAATTATTATCCATATATTTTTTCCTACATTGGAATTCCCGCAGGTTTTGTAAGTTGCAATACAACACGCACACATACCCATCCTTGTGCTGAAAACTCGTCATAGGTGGCATTTACCATCCACCATGTTTTATCGCGTTCCCTAAATATATAATCTGCACCTTTGCCAACAACTCTATTCAATTCTGATATTCGTGCATCCACAGTAGTATCTATATAAACCTTACGAAGTATCATATTTTGATTAACGGCATCTGCATGTTCTAATGCTTCATCGCTGTCTATCTGCCACCGTGCCTGTGTAATTATGGCTGCAGAATAATCTGGAACAATATCACCATAATTATTTTTAACACCTAAACATTTAAATACAAATACCGTTTCTGTCTGCTGCACTGCATTCAAAACAGGGCTTACTATATTATGCAGATTCATTATCACTCCCCAGCCACTTTTTTTTATTCCTCCCGACTTGGTCAGAAAAAAGTGTCCTCGTAAAAATCACTCGCCCCTGCTATTACTTACTTCATAACTTACAGCATTACGCATATCACCAGTATCAACAAGGGGTGTGCTTCTGCCACCTTTCATTTTTATGGTGTAAGGGTGGTTTGGCACAAAACCGCCTTTTGATATACTCTGCTGAATATCTGAACGCATTAGCTGTCCTGTTTTTTTAAGCACTTTTTCAACAATATTTTTATCTGTAACACCCATAAATTTTAACTGACTTCTTATGCTTTCTGCCCATGTATCAGTATTATTACTAATTGCATTTCTAAAAAAAGGGCGGGCTGGGATATGCACATTGTCTTTTTTACTGTGAGTGCCAAACTCATTCCAGTATGCAATCTCTGCTATGCTTGGACCTTCACTGCTAGTTTGAGCACCTTCTAATATACCAACTTTTAAAGACTTATTAGCAGCGTATAAATGTCGTAATACTCCGTCTAACTTTTCTTCATCAAATTTAAGTTCCAGTGTTCCTTTTTTTAAATGCAATTTAAATACTCCTAGTATCTAATATATAGATTCTTCGCTATCGTCTAGCCTGTGCAAATTCTGATTCCTCGCTAAAACCGCTCGTCAGAATGACATATTATGCTTTAATGATGCTTTGCTCCCGGCACAAATATCCCACCCAATTTATACTTTTGCACCATTTGCCAAAACATATATCCACACTGGGTTTGAGTAAATTATTAAACAGCAACAAAAAAACATCATATTTTTTTGTTGACACACTTCGCAAAATGTGATTTTGCTTCGTTTACTATATACGGCACATCCTGTGCCTATGGTTTACTCATCCCGTGCTAATGATTTTTCCTGCCATTAATAAATATTCCACCCAATTTATACTTTTGCACCATTTGCCAGTAAGAATAACCGCACTGGGTTTGAGTAAACCATGCAGCACCTTTTTTCTGGTCTATGTAAAAACCTGCTGATACTGAGCCTTCTGTGGCACTTGTTATACTTCCTACCTGCCCTGAAGTGGCAAGTGTTGCAATATGGCAGGTAAGCAGGTATAGTAATATTTGCCTGTCATTAATACCTTTGTCAGGGTTATAAGGCACCATTGAACTCTCTGTATTTGAGCATATAAGAGCTGCTTCATCAAAACAGTTCTGCAAAAAAACATCGCTGTATTTATCAGGGTTTGCAAACTGTGGTCGCTGCTGCCTGAATAATGCAGGGTCAAACACTACTATTGCCATAATTTATTTGTCCTGTATGTAATTATTGACTTTTTGCAGGTCTTTTATACTTGTATTTTCACCCACTTCTACAGGCTCCATGCCAGACTTTATTTCATCATGCTCTTTACTTTGCCGTGCAGCTGATGCTTTATCATTAGATGAAAATATTAATCCGTTTTTAAACACATTTAGAGTGGAGTATGTTTTTTTGATATAATTCCAGTCCTGCCTGTCTATAACTGTCATACCAAACCCACCATCAGGCAATATGCCGCTTTTTAACCCTTTTAAATTGGCAGCATTACCCTCAATAATAACATATCTGTTATTAGGTAAATTGAATTTTATGCCCTGCGGGTGCTTTAAACACACTATTACTTTATCATTTTTAGGCTCTATGCCATGAATGGCAGGGACTTCCTGCTTTGCAGGCTCTTTTACTTCTGTATCATTTACAACACTGATTTCTGCCTGCTCTGTTGTTTCTTCCAAAACAGCAGCAGCTGTGGTTATTTCATTATTTTTTTCTATATTCTCTTTTCTATTACCCATGTTTTCCTCTTTAATTTATTGTGTTATAAAAACTACCGACCTGAGCGGGAGTTTTTATTCTTTATGATAAGCAGTAATGGTGAATTGCTGCTTATCGGCATTATTAATAATTAACTATTACTGCAAGCCTAATTAAAAATGTTTACATTTTTAATTACTGCTATATTCCCGTCATTACTGCAATTCCTGACGGCTGTTTAATAATAGAGCCATAGGTGGAAAATGCTATTTTTTGCTTCTGACCAGACATTTCACGCACAAGTGGAAAAACTCTAAACTTTTCGCCAAATGCAGCCTCTGCAACCTGCTCACCATCTATCTCTTCCACACTCATTATCATTTGGGAATCATTATTGCTTTCTTCAAGCTCTGGAAGCACTATAATTTCAATACCACCCACAAAATATTTTTTCAGCATATCCATAACAGAAATATTATACTGAGTAGCTTTACCAAGCTCTACATTACGGGAAGGGGATAATGCCAGCTTGATTTTATAATCTGCTGTAATATTCTTGTTTTGATTAACAAGCTCTGCAAATAAGGTAAGAATATCATTATATATTGCAAGAGTATCTTTTGTGCTCCATTTAGTGCCGCCACCTGTGCCACTTGGACTTGCAGCAATAGCAGCATTTAAGTTTGGGTCATTTAAATACCCGTAAACTTCCATGCCTTTTACACCATACAAATAGAAATAGTTGCTTGCAATAGAGACAGTAAGTGCTGCTGCACGCTGTTTATCAGCTATATAGTTAATCTTAGCTTCAGCAAGCAACTCCTCTTCAAAATCACCATACTCTATAATTGTTTGAAATTTTGCCTGCTCTCTGCGGGGAAAATTATAGTTTACATCGCTTCTGCCATTTGGGCTGAAATCTCCGTAAGGAGCAATGTAACCCAAACCTTCTGCAACTCTAAATATATAAGTTGAAGTAGTCCAGCTGCCAGCTTTGACCTCTCTTGCAAGTTTTGTTGCATTTCGTGGGTCAAAAAGCACATTAGTTACTGCCGTATCAATATAGCTGGTTAAAACAGCTGGAACAGCTATATTTGGAGTAGTCTGCATTGCTGCATCTTGTGCTAAAATTAAAAGTTCTTGAATATCCTGCTTATTACGGATATATGCACCTCTTGCACCTGAACCGCTTAAGCCATAATCACATAAATCTTTTTGTTCTATCATAATAATTAACCTCGTTTTGAAATTATAATTATATCTTGGGCAGCTCCACCTTTTGAAACAACCCACTCTGTTTCAACAGCTCCCTCTACTGTGCCGCCAGCTGCTGCTGTGGATATTTCACCAGTTGACAGGTCTGCAAATACTTTCTGACCTGCTGATGCTTCTGTTTTGGTCTGCATAAACCAATCACCAGTTTCTGCAACCATTACTCCCTGACCAGCAGGTATCAGCATAGATGCTTCTTCATCATAGTTAAGATATGTTTGGATACTTTCTGCTGATACTATACCAGCTGGTAAGCCTGTGCCTGTATTTAAATATGTATCAGGATTATATACTTCACTGTTATTCTCCCCAGCTGTCTTCCATGCAAACCTGCCAGCAGTTACACCATTTTCTCCTGCAACAGGCTGATATGATGCATAACTAACAGGGTTGTCTGTGGCTTTTGAACCAGCTCTGCCTAATGCCTGATACTGTCTTGAATTTTTTGGAAAACCCATTATTCACTCCTTTATAAATTTGAAAATAAATTCAAATTTATTCACTCGTTTATTTTTATTTGAAAATACTTCCCTGTATTTTCAAAACTGTGAAAGCCCCGAACAAGTCGGTTGCTTTCTTACTAAAGCAGGCTTGTCCTAAGCCTGTTTCTCTCCTTTATTTAAAAACTTTAACATTTTTCTTAAATGCACTATTTTCTTCTTTACCATCCATTGCAGTAACATGTGTGCCGTAATGCTGTGCATTTTTATTCTTTACAATGGACTTATAAAGAGACTGATATGCAGATTTATCCACACCTGTAAAATCAACTCCTTCTCTTTTTAATGCTTCTTTATAGATGTCTGATGCACTATCATAAGCAAGCGGGTTTACAGATACAGTCTTTTTAACATTAGCAGCTGCATTATATAGTGATTTCATTTGCTCAACTGCACGATTAGCTCCCCGTTCTTCTGCCTGTTTAACAGCTTCATCAAATGCTGCTTTAGATAATGCAGTATCATTAGCATGCATTACCTTCTTCATACCTTCGCTTTCATGTTCGCTGTCAAGTTTTTTGCGTTCTTCATTGCTGCGGATAAGCTCTTCGCCATATTTAACACCTTCTGCAAAGGCTTTCTGCTCTGCTTCATTTTCTGAATCACAGCCTGCAGTATCCATCGCTTTTTTCATACCTTCGCTTTCATGTTCGCTGTTAAGTTTTTTTCTTTCTGCATTGTTGCGGATAAGCTCTTCACCATATTTAACACCTTCTGCAAAGGCTTTCTGCTCCACTTCATTTTCTGAATCACAGCCTGCTTTTTCCATTGCATCCTTATAGCTGTCATTACTATCTGCTGCATGGGCTGCTTCCTGTTCTTCTTCACTTAAAAAGTTTTGAAAAGCTGTTACAAATGCATCTAATGTCTGTTTTAATTCTTCTACATTTTTTGCCATCTTTTTTTCTCCTTTATTATTAATATTATTATCTTCTGCCATAGACCGACATGAGCGGGCGGAGGCAGTCCCTAAAAGCTGGGGTGGTTGGGACGGGGAACGGCTTCGGAGTTCCCCGCCCAGTGAATCATATACTAGCACATCGCTTCCTGCTCTGCCTTCTTCAACTAATGCGATGTGATTTGCCTGTATGTCCGTCATAATAAAATCATATTTCTCACCATTAAATGAACCGCTTTCAAATACCGGCTTATATCTGTAGCTTGCAGAAAGCTCTCTTTGCTTATTACTTTCAATAAGCTTTATTGCTTTACTGTCTGTTATAATTAAAGCATTCATTATATAGGGTGCTTCCCATTTGGCTGATGTGCCGGTAAAACCTACCCGTTCCTCCTTTAAAGGCTTATCAGCACTATCCATTTTATGTTCTCTTAAAACAGGAATGCCGTTAAATGTGTTTAATGCTTTTTGAAGCTCGCTTCCTGCTCTATATCCATAGTATATTTTCTCAGGGTCAAGCTCCAGTATATCCCAGCCCGGTATTTCTCTGCCACGATACGGATTTACTGTCTCTTTTGTTAATGGGCTCACTTCAACATGTAAGTAGCCGTTAATATCCTTGTGCCGTTTAGTATCAAATGCTAATATTTCATTTTTCATTGTTTTTTCTCACTAAATTAGGTAATAATATTTTAAACTCAGACAAGGCGGCTTAAAAATCAGACAAAGGCGTTTACATATTAGTAAATAACTGCAGTCTGATTTTTAAATAACGCAGTATGAGTTTAAAAGATATTACCGCTTTTCTAACCGTTTAAGCTGTAACTCTCTAATCTCTGGTATAATTGGCTCACTGGTGCAGCCACAGTTTATTTCCTGTCCCGGAAATATGTGAAGCTCCTTATCTTTAAACCATAAACCTTTATTTATATCATATATCTTATTATTAGCTTCAACATGTGTATGTCTTGGCTCACGACTTCCCGGATTATGCTTCCATATAGCTTCCTTTATACCCAGCTCTTCATACTCTATATGAGTAATTATTGATGTTGCTTTATTATTTTGGTCTCTTGCTATAAGCATTGCCCTGTCTTTGCTTACTTTATATCTCTTTGCTATCTGCTCAGATAAATATGCTAAATCTCTGCCACGAGTTATACTCTCCATTGTTACTGTAGTAAGTTCAGTAAAATACTTTGCAGGTATGCTTTTTATTAAGTTTATATTTTCAAGCACCAGTGCATTTAATTTATCATGAGCTTTACGAGATAATTTCAAGTTAGTAGTCCAGCCCGCTTTTTTTAAAAGTGCTTTTAAATTATTAGTGCTGTGGGCTGTTGATTTTTTTACAAAATCTTTGGCTATATCTTTTGATGCTTCATCAAAACGCTTACGCCAGCGTCTCATCAGTTTCTTTAATTCATCTTCAATATCGCCACTTGCACTATCTTGAGCCACTATCTCTTTTTCATTTTCTTTATATCTGGCACCCAGCCACCAAAGAACCGATTTATTCATTTCATCTATTAAGCTCATCAGCTTTTTATAATACCATTCCTTAATAGCTGCTGATGCTCTTACTCTGCCATTAACTCGCATATAATCTCCATTAGAAAGGGAGCAGGCTCCCTTTCTGTCCAGCTGCGGACTTTTATTTCCTCCCGATTTGGTCGGAAAGTCCTTGCGGCTAAAAGACAGCCCCTTTCCCACAATGCAAAAATTATAAAGCTCATATGCTTTATAATTTTCATAGGAATAAAAACTCCCGCTCATGCGAGTGTTTTTTGCAAGGACTGTCAAATTCCCGACCAAATAGGGAGGAAATAGAATTTGCACAGGCTGACGGTAGTTTTTATTACTTCTATTAATGAAGGTATTTTTTAATTTTACTTTTTCCAAATTTTCCGTTTTAACTACCAATTTTATATTTTTGCCTTATTTGGCTTTTAAATCCCTTTTATGATAAAATACCCATATTTTTAAAAACTTTTAAAAATAAACAAAATTAAACAGTAAAAACATGGCATATCTTTTATATATCCACTTGACTTTTACACATCTTAAAACTAAATTAGTTTATAAACCTTAAAAGTGTATGATTGACCGTTGACCGTTCATGCAGTAATTGTCAGTTAAGGGTCTGGGCTACTGACAGCTTTTAAGGTTTTTTTACATATCCACTTACCAGCCAAACTCGTTCTTTATCTTCCCATTCCAGTTTAACAGCTGCTTCTATATTTTCTGTTCCGATATATATACGATTTGTATGTCCTTCTTTTTTATACACCTTGCCATTATTAATAATATCAGGCAGCTGCTTTACAAACTCTTCCCCATCATAGCCTTCTTCATTTCTTCGCCTTATAATATGGGCAAGTCCATAACCACCTTTACTCTTACCAGCTTCTCCCCATACAAAATCAATATCACCAATACCTTCTTTATGTATCGCATTAGGAACATAGCCATTTTTGACATTTAATAAATGCTTTATTGCTTCACTAGGTTTACCTGAATACTCTTTGTATGCTTCACCAAATGACTCTTCACTTTCACTACTACTGCAACCGCCTGTTCCAAACTGTCCGTTTGACTTACGGTTTATTTTACTTTCATCAAACTCATCATATGCAAAAGGGTCCCAGTCTAAACCTAAACCACCAAACAAGTCTTCAGGACTGCCCATATCCACAGGCTCTGGCACTGCATCTATGTCTATACTGTTAAAGCCACTTCTTTCATCTTGTGCTAATGCTTTCCTTGCTTCTTCTGGGCTGATAATGCCCGCAGTTGTAAGCTGAACATAAGTATCTGCCTTAATCTTATTATTATTTATTTCTTTTGTTTCATCATTTGATGACTGGATTTTAAAGATAAAATCTATTGTATCATCTACTTCACCAAATAAATCATACTGGATAAGCTCCAATAACCTTTTTAAAGGTTTTCTAAACTGTTTTTCACACTGACTTAATACATATTCATTCCAGTTGTTTTCATCACTTTCCCCTGTGGAATTCATACCACCCGGACTTATCCCTAGAAATTTTGTTAAAGGCTGGCGAAACATTATAGGCATAAGCTCTAAACTTAAACGAACTATCTCTGTAATACCTGTTATGCCTGTGGTAACTGTTACTATATCTTCATCTTCCTTATCTATTATGATAATGCTGTCGTTGTCTCTAAAATCTGCTAAAACTTTAACCCGATTATAAAGCTCTTCCGGGTTGCCGTTATATAATGCACTGCCCATATCTGTTTTAAACACAAGCAGGCTGAATTTATGCAAAAGGCGGGAAGCTGCCTCTCTGTCTTTTATAAAATGGCTCACACTGTCTGCTGCAATCTGGGCAGGGGATATGCCGTAAAAATTATAAGCAGGTTTTAAAAGCATATTCACTTCATCGCTTGATAAATACAAAAGCCGTGATATATGAACTTCCCGCCCTAACACAAACCAAGTCTCTGGCTTAAAATAGTCAGCAGACAGCGGATTAGTGCTGTTATACCTGCCGGGATAAGTATTTATTGGCTCTATAAGAGTAAAACCTTTTATACTTTTGTTTAAACTTTTTTCATCAAGAGCTGAAAGTAAATCATCTTCACCTGTATCTATAAAGATTAAGCAGCCACCAAAATAGCCGTTTAATGCTGCCGCCTTATTAAAAAGCTCTTTTATTTGAAACTTGTTTAAAAACTCATTTATTCTATTAATTTTATCATCATTATTATCTTCTGTATCTGCTGTTCTTATAAGCTCTATAAACTTTGCTGTCATCTCATCTGCCAAGCCTTCCACTCCAGCTCTTATAAAGCCATTCTGCTGTAAGCCTGAAAGGTAAGCATAGCCTAAAAACTGCGGGTATGCATCTATGCCGCCCCGTGCAACCATATTTCTTATAGTATTAAAATGACCAGAATGCTCTAATGCACTATCCATTGCCAGCTTAACTTCTCTGCCTGCATTAGTTAAAGGCACACCATATTTGTTTTTTACAGCTGCAAGCTCATTATTACGGGATAATATATTTTTTAACCCCTGCCAGCTTATTCTTAAACCGCTTTTATTTTCCTGCTTATGTTCAAAACCTATCATTATCCAATAAACCTTTTCTTATTTTTTTTGTTAGTGCATATCTTAACGCATCTATACAGTGGTTATCTTTATCCACTGGCACTGGAAGTATCTCATTTGTATTTCTGTCCTGCTTCCAGCTGTATCTTTCAAACTCATTAATAGTATTTATACAGGCAGGGTGGATATACACCTTATAAAAATTGCGTATATATGAAATACCCTGTTCAACAGAGCCCTGCCATTTATCACATTTTCTTATGTTGTAGCCACGCCGTCTTAAATGTTTAATAATATCAGGTCTTGCACTATCACCATACACAGGCCATCGTGCAGCTGTTTTTATGTGATTAAAAAAACGGGGCAAATCATCAAGTTCCACATGCTTTTCATAACACTCTTTATCTATATACAAACAGCCATCTTCTATAAAACATCTTATAAGAGTAGACGGGTCTTCTGCATAGCCCCAGTCCGCCCCATGATAAAACCTTGCATTATTTGGCGTTTCAAACTCTTTCACTTCAAATATATTTTTAAATATTTGGGTATCGCTTATTTTCCTAAGCCCACCAAGCCATATCCATTTATAGTCATCAGGGTTTCTTTTTTCACATTCTGCTCGCTCTTTTTCCAGCACTTTGGGAAAAAAGGGATTATCTATATAATTAACCTTTTGAACCCATGCATCGCTTTTTGGGTTTACTACAAAATCCTGATAGACAGGGTCTGTTTCATTACATGGATTAAAACTGAATATAAGCTCGCTTTTTTCCTTTCTTATGGTAGGTATAAGCACATCTAAACTGTTTCGTGATATAGTCTGGGCTTCCTCCACCCAGCACCTTGTTATACCTTCCATTGATTTTATGCTTTCTACATTTGTGCGAAGTCCTGCAAATATAAACTCACTGCCTGATACATTCGCAATCCTGCTTTCTGTTATATTAAAATATTTTTCAAGCCCCAGTTTTGATATTTTCTGCACCAAAACTTCATATACACTTTCTTTGATACTCTTCTGTATCTCTCTTGTGCATAATATACGCTCTTTGTTTAAAAGGCTTTGAACAACCAAATATTCTGCCACAGCATGAGTCTTGCCACTGCCACGACCACCATACAGCACTTTATAACGACAACTGTTTTTCCATAAACCTGTAAATATTGCAGGCACATTTATATCTATGTGCCGTTTAGGCTTCATTTAACACCCTCATATTAAACTGCACTGCTTCTTTATCTTCTTCACTTAATTTTTCAAGCATATCTTTTTTTATTCTGCTCGTAATATCTGCTATCTGTTTCGCATTATTTACAAGACTGTTGATTTTTGCAGTATCTACTTCATCTATTGCCTGAGCATCTATATATGTCATAATTTTATTATGAACTCGCACTAAATCATCAAGCACCTGCTTCACTGCCGATTCTGTTTCCTGCTCTTTTAAATCAAGGCTGTCTGCTCTTTCCACCCAGCCGTATTTCTCACACCAGCGGGAAAGGGTGGTGCGGGTAGCGGAACAGTAGTCTTCCTTTTTTATCTGCCGTGCTGACGCAGAAAAATCACGATTATTTTTTCGCCAAACATGGAAGCAATACTCTCTAACCTCTGCTCCACTTTCCATATATTTAATCCTTCATCTTGTTTTCAATATAATTAAGACGCTTATTATTATCGCCTGTAATGTTTTTTACATCCTGCAAATCGTCTTTCAAATCATCTACATCACGGCGGACATCATTTAACATCTCACGCATAAGATGTGTATTCTCTGACATCTCTTTTTGAATAACCAAAAATTCTGGCACAAACCTATGGATTAACCTGTAAAAAAATACAATAATGATGATGCCAAATAACTGACCTGCACCAAGAAGAACTGTAAGGGTTACACCAGACGATGTGGATAATGCTTTAATTATTTCTGCTTCCATTATTATTTACCTGCCATTTTATAAATTCTTCCAAAGAAATTCTTAATATTTATAAAAACTTCACATATTGGTTTAACAGCTTTCTGGACTGCATCTTTTGCCTTTTTAATGAAAATACATTTGTTATCTCTGGTATCTTCATTTACTAAAAAATACCAAAGCACATGTCCTGCTAATATTAAAATTATACCTGTAATTATTAAAATCATTTTAAAAACTCCTTATTATCATTTTCATTCACACATCTGTCATTCAGAGACTGCTTTTGCAGGCGAAGAAATTTATTTAAACTTTTATTCAAATTTTCATCCGTGAAAATTTGAAACTACGGAAGCACCGAATAAATCGGCTGCTTCCTTACTAAAGGGCGGGCGTCCTGCCCTTATATGTCATTCTGAGCCTTTAGGCGAAGAATCTTATTAAATTTTTATTCAAAAAATCGTCCTTGATTTTTTGAAACCACGCATAGTCAAAATAAATTTGTCTATGCTTACTAAAGTGCTTTTAGTCCAGCTACGGTCGTTTGTTTCCTTCCTATTCGTCGGAACGACCTTGCGTCGCAAAAAACGCTCCCCTAAAAGCCTTTGTCATTCTGAGGCGAAGCCGAAGAATCTGAACTCTTAAAACATCTAATACTTGCTTCTAAACTCTTTATATACGCCACTAAATCTGCAATATTTATCATTAATACTGCCACATTCTTTTCACTTCCTATATGGGCATTCTTATCAAGTGCAGTAAGCTCCACCCGTGCAGGCACTCCACACTGCCTATTTTTTACTATCACCTGCGAATGCTGTGAACATGCCCCAATAGTTATTAATATTATCAACAGCAAAATTACTTTTTTCATCATCTATAATATCTCCTGAAATAAATGGGGCAGGGAGTGCCCCATTTATTACCCACTCTTTATTTAAGGAGGCGGCAGGCTGTATGATGCTTGGCGAATGTTTATTTTTTAAAAGTAAAAGGACATCATTTCTGGCTTTTAACCGTTCATCACATATTTGCTCTGCTTCTATTACCTGCCGCTGTAATGATTGTATATTTTTATCTATTTCTTTAATTGCAGCTTCTCTTAATAATACCTGCTCTTTTAATACTATATTTGCTTTTTGCAGTGCTTTGTTCTCTGCTGTATATATCGCAAGCAATATAGAAAGCACTAATAATGTAGTAAAAAGAAACAGTATAATATATTTACTTAATGGCATAATGTTTCCCCCTTAATCTACTAGCTCATAATGTGGATAATCTTTTAAATTAGTAAAATCTCTGCCCCATTTGATTTTTATATTTAACTCTTCCGCTTTTTTCATTATTAATTTACCAAGCCTTTCAAATGCTGGAATATCATCCCAATTTAAAGGAAGTGGCACCACATCTACTGCATGGCTGGGCTGCATATTATGCTTGGACTGTCCAAATTTTGCTTTACTTTTGCCAGCCATATATGCTTTTTCCTGCTCATATCTGCCACGAAACCCACATATAACAGCACATTTTTCACTTTCTGCCACTGCTTCAATTAACCTTATTAAATCGCTGTGGCAGGTATTTAATTTCTGTCTGCTTGTCTTTGATAATGGCATAAAATTCTCCATGATGTCATTCTGAGTGGGCTTTAGCCCCGAAGAATCTATTAATTCATTTCCTGCTTTTAATATAAAAAATATGCTTATACAGGTCAAAAAAAAGGCTTGAAAAAAATACTTGTCTTAAATAATTGAAAAAATCTGATTAATTATTGATAAATAAAAACTCTTTTTTAAACTGAATTTAAATTTTTTTGATTTTTTTATGATTTGAAAAATTTAGAGCGATTTTTTAAATCGGATTTAAAAAAAATACCCTGCTTAACGCAGGGCTTTCATCTCATTTCGGACAAGAGAGCGTATATATTCAGCTACACTCTTATATTCATTTTCTTCCATCTGCTCTTTTATAAATTCAAGCATACTAGGGCTAAAGTGTATCATCATACCTTTACTTTTTTCATTTTCTGGCAGTTTTTTTCTACCAGCTCCTCGTGGGTTTTTCTCTGTTATCATATAAAGCTCCTTATATTTATAATAATCTATTATACATACATATATTAAAAAATCAATATTTTTTTTTAATTTTTAGATATTTTTTTATTGACAAAACTAAATAATTATAGTATAAATAATTATCAGCTAAAGAAAAAAGATTTTTTAGTTGAAATATATAAAGGAGGTGAAAAAAGTGGGTAAAAAAGAAAAAGCAACTCTTTTAATTATACTGCTTGAAATTGTAACGGCAATTATCAAGCTAATAAAAGAATTGCTCTAAACTAAATGGGCGGGGGCTTTTACAAGTCCCCAACCATACCCACAATATAATCATTTTAAAAATTTTGTCAAGCAAGAAAAAACCCTGCTAATCACTATGCAGGGCTTTTTTCTAGTATTAAAATTTAATACTTTTGTCTAGTAATAGAGCTTATAGGATATTCTTCTTGATTAATTACAAATGAAATCTCACTATTATTTTGAATTATTTTTACTGCATTTGTTGACCTTAATGTATGCATAAAAACATGGTGTATTGATAATACTGCATCCTGTAAATCGTCATCTTCCTCTAAATCTTTTATAATAAGCCCTATTTCTTTACATTTTCTTGCGGACAAATGACGATTATGTGCAAGATTAATAGAATGGTCTCCCAATTCTTTAATGATACTCTCTCTATTATCATTATTAGCAAGCATATTTTTTCTAAGCCATTCTTTTACTATATCTGTTGACCATTTTATTGCTTTATGGCATTCACCTAATATTGTAGGTGGATATTTAGCTATAATTGGCTGCCATAATGGTATAGAGTTTGGATTCTTTGTAGCATCATCTTGTGCTGTTTTAAATTCTTCTATTATACCATGAGCTGCAACTCCACCAATTTGAGGGTCAATTGGACCAAGTGATGAATGAGCACCCATATATATTTCTTTGCAAGAACAGGCTATCATTGTGCCAGCAGACATTGCCATTTGCGGAACAAAGCAAACTATATCATTACCAAATTTTGTGTGTAAATAATCAACTATAGATTCTGTTGCAGCTGCTCCACCACCGGGAGTATGTAATATCAAATCAAGACCTTTGTCAAAATCCATTTTATGCATTACTGTCATAAAACCATTCTTGTCTATATCATTAACTGATGTATTTTGAGAATTAGGCTTATCTAGCCAACCACTATAATAACATATGATATTTCTTTTCCGAATATTATATAATTTTGATATATATTTTTTGCGAAGTATATCAAAATGCGAGCCTGCTTGTTGAAGCTCATTATATAAGTCATGAAAATTAGGCATTATCATATCCTTTTACATTAGTATTAATTGGGTGTATATCATAAGGTTTTATTTCCTGCACTTTTGGAATAGTTGACCATTCCTTTTCCATTTTATTAAATAATAATTTCTTATCATCGGTTATATTGAATAGCTTATATATATCATTAATTTTATCTGAATTGTGTTTTTTATATTTTTTTTCCATATCTTTCATAACAAACCCCTTTAATATATTATATATGAACAATAAGCAAAATTCAAGCCAATTTATTATCCCTGCCAAAAGGCAGGGCTGTATTAATTTTTAGTATTATTTATTCTCATTTTTATCTTTTAATTGAGTAATACTGTTTTTAAGGTCTTCAAAAGAATTTATAAATTTATACCCTAAAGAAAAAAATAAATTAGCAATAACCAATAATGCAAATGTTAAACCTGTATAAAATATAGATAGTAAATTAATAACATTTGCAGACACATACATCTTTTCCGCTCCTTATTTTATTAAATATAGCTATTTTAATACACAGTATTTTGTAATAATATTTGCCAAACATTTAATAACACAGACTGGTCAAAAGATAATCTTTCTATAATATTATCTTCTCCAGCTTCTAAAAACTCTAATATACATTTACCATTATTAGTATATATTTTAAAATCTCTATAATAATATCCTTCCAAAGTTTTTCTGTCATCTTTTTCAATAAATACCATCATAGGCAGTGTAACTTTCATATATGTATTTTTATTGAAATTTGTTGACATTGTAAGTATTTTTTTAACATCTTTTTGTGGTATGTAATAATATTGATACAAAGAGCCTTTTTCAAATTTTTTTACAAATTCAATAGTTAAAAAATATGAACCAAAATCACTAAATTCATTTGCAATATCTTCTCCAAATTCTTCCCAATACAAGCCCTCATAATGAAATGTTACTTCGCTATTATTTAGAGAACTATGTACCTTACTATTTTTAATAAATTCCATACTGGCTTTTGTTGTTATAATATCAGCAGTAGGTCTAATAAATTCCGCATAAGCAGTATTAAATCCTGTAAGTATGACAATAATAAATAAAATTTTTTTCATAACTCACTCCCTTAACTTTTAAAAAATTTATATATTTTCCTGAATATATTCATTTTTTCATTTTCATAACTGTTTGTATCATCATTTGTTTCATTATTAAACATTTTTTGCCATGCAGATATAGGTTCTTCTTCCTTTTCTAAAATTTTAAAATTTTCCATATTAAGATTTGGGCATAATTCACATATTCCAACAGAGCGTGCTTGTAACTGCTCTTTTAGTGGTGATGGGTGTTTATCATTCATCCACATTGCTGTTGAGCGTAACATTTTACATGGTAATATAATCTTATACCAATCATCATTTAAAACTGTTCTATCTATTCTTGTGCAATAACTATATATATCTTCAGTATTTAAAGATTTATTAAAACATTCTAACCATTTTAAATTTTTAAAATCTTGCAATACTCCATCTATAAATAAATATGCTGTTCTCCATGCTTTTACAGCTTGCACAATATTATTTAAAACTATATAATCTTCTTTTGTTGCTGGTGTAAAAAAACAAATTATATTGTTATTTTCTTCCATAACTACTGACATATGTTTCTCACAAACTTGTTTCAACACACTCCACAATTTTGATTTTGGATTATAAAAAACAAAAATATAAGGTGCATAACTATATTTAGAAATTAAAAGTTTAGTATAATTAATATCAAAAGGCATTATTTTTGTTGCCATATTCACATCCTTCATATTATTTATCAAATTTTAACTTGATAATCTTTGCATATCTTTTTTCATAAATTTTACGATTTTTAATAACAGCTTCCATATATCCTTCTGCTCTTTCTAATTCATTTTTATTAAGTTGAAGAGCTAATTTTAAAAATCTTTGTGGCAAATTATATGTTATTGATAATGTCTTTATCCTTTCGTCATCAATATAATTGTTGTCGTTATTTAAAATCATATCCCCAATTCCATTTACAAGCCAGTCACTATTAATGTTAAACTTTTCTTTTAATAATATAATAACACTATCATCTATTTTTCTATCGCCTTTTTCATAATAACTTATAGCCATTTTTGTTCTGCCAAGCTCTCTCCCAAACTCTGTTTGTGTCATTTTTAAATAATTTCTTATTTCTTTAAATCTTTGATTTATTTGCATTTTTTAATATTCCTTTATTCAAATAAGTAAACATTGTTTATTTTTGCTTGACAAATAAACAATGTTTACTTATATTATATTTATCAAGTTTAATAAAAAGCTATTTTTTAGCATTTTATTAAACTTAAATACAAAATATTATACTTAATTTTTTACTTAAAATCAATATAAAAAGCACGATTTTACGGGCTTTTTAAATAAATATATGGAGGCTAATATGGAGCAAAAGCAAATTATTAAAAAGCTTTTAAAAGAGAAAGCTATTTCTCAAACATCTATCGCAAAAGCATTAAATGTTAGTAATACCATAGTTAATAATGTTATTGCTGGCAAAGATAGAAGTGAGAAAGTAGAAAAAGCTATTACTCAGCTTACAGGGTATAAATTCCCACAGACTTTTAAAAGTGATGAAGAAGTAAAAAATATGCTTCAGGGGGTGATATAATGACTGAATTAAACTTAATTAATGAAGATAAATTCATTATTTTCAACAATGAAAAATATATTAGTGCTGAAGATATTGGTATTTATCTAGAGTATAAAGACCCAGCTAAAGCAATACTTCGTATTTATAACAGAAATAAAGATACTTTAGACGGACATACTGCCCTTATTAAAGTGCAGGTAAAACATCAAAAATATTTTAAGAGATATTTTACAAAAGAAGGCTTTTATTTAATAGGTATGATTTCTAATCAAAAGAAAAGTCCAGAATTCAGGAGAGCATTAGCATCTTATATAAAAGAAGAAAGAATTGCAGGCAATTTTAACCCATTTACTAAAAAAGAAAAAATCACTTTTAAAGAAAAATTTTACAATTTATTACATAAAATTTTTTCTTTTTTTAAACACAAAGACATAACACCTTTGTTTCTCAGAGCCTGTGAAACAGGCGAAGAGTCTAAAAATAAAAATTAGGAGCATAACATGGCATTAGTAATTGAAACAGAAAAATACAGAAATAAAGAAAATAAAGACATTATAATCACTCTTTTAAAAATAAATGCAGTTGATGAAGATTATAAAGAGCCAGCATATATTTACAAAACAGATGATTTATATGCAGGCTGGCAGGTATCTTTAAATGAAAACTTTTTAAATGACTGGGAGAAGATAAATGAGTAATAAATTTCAATTCTTATACTTTAACAAAATCATTGCAGTTATTCGCAGCTGCGAAAATGAAGTGCAGCTTGAAAATGTCCGCAGGTGGTTTGACAAAGTTACATATATAAACAAGCTGCCAGTAGAGCTTACAAATAAAATTGTTAAAGCATATAGAGCAAAAAAGCAGCAAATTCAAAATGGGTTAGGAGTAAGATATGGCAACAGCTTATGAAATAATAAATGGGACACCATTAACAGATAAAATGCGAGAGCAAATAAAGCACTACAGGAATAACTGGACTGCATTTTCAAGAATAAAAGCGGTAGAAACAGAAATAATGTTTAACACTGATTTCAGTTATGAAGAAAATGTGCGGATATTTTTTGAAGTAGCAGCATATCTTTTCAGCATAGAACAGGCAGAAGTGGCAGAAGTGGCAGTAGAAGAGATATGTGAAAATAGAGAATATTATTTAGATTCTTCATTGCCTGCAAGCAGGCATTCAGAATGACACTTATTTCCCACTATGTCATACTGAGCGAAGCGAAGTATCTGAACTTAATAATATAATGACAAGGAGAATATAATGGCAGCAGCAAAAAAGACATATCACAAAGCACAGAAGTATGACAACCTGCTGAATATTTTGAAACTGATGAGCAAAAAACCGCAGGGTGTTACAGGTGATGAAATCGTGGAAGAATTAGAGCTTAATAAAACCACCTGCCTTTCAGTCTTGATGAGCCTTTTAAATTATGGGTTTGCAGAAAAACAGGGAGACAGGTTTTATTTAGGAAACGAAGCAGGTATGCTTTGGGCAAACAGACTTGCAATACTTAAAGCGAGAAAAGAGAAAACAGATAAAGAGCTTGAAACATTAGATGTATAAGGGGGTGTAAAGTGCAAAAAATAGAATTTTCACTTATAGACAATAGTTATTTAGAAGTCAAATATGACGGTGAGGAAGCATTAGAAGATAAACTTAACAGTAAATTAAAAAATGAAATCATTCGTCGTCTTTTACTTGATATTGCACGAAGCTATAAAAATCAAGGTAAATCGCAGATAGAGTATTGCGATAAACTAAATAAATATATGCGAAAATCAATCGCAGCAATATCAGATGAAGTATTTAATAAAGCAGAATAATTTTTGGAGGGTAAAAATGAGTAAAAAGGAAATAACAGTAGAAACAGAGAAAAATATAGACTCTTCGCCTAAAAATCAGGCTCAGAGCGACACGACCGCCAGCAACCGTCATTCTGAGGCTTTAGCCGAAGAATCTATAAACACAATAGACACATTTAAACTTGAAGCAGAGCATGCAGCTATGCAGCAGATAGCAGAATTAAATGTAACAAAAATCATAGATACCGAAAAAGAGCAAAAAAATAATGAAGAAAGGCAGGCATTAATTGCAGAAGCATCACGACTTACTGGCAGGGTGGAAGCGTTAAACTTTATAAAAAAAGTGGCGGACACCGCCAGTTTAGTAACAATTAAAAAAATCAAAGAAAGTGGTGCATATAAAGAGCTTCCAAATATAAATACATGGGAAGAATATTGTAAATCCATAGGAATTAGTCGCAGATATTTAGACGAACAGTTAGAAAGTTTATCAACTTTTGGAGAAGATTTTTTGGCGGTGTCCGCCACTTTTGGTGTTGGATATAAAGAGCTTCGCCAGCTTAAAAAACAAGTCAAAACCGGACAATTAGAAGTGCATGAAGCGGAAGTGATTATTGACGGGGAAACAATATCACTTTCAGAAACTGATGCTTTAAAAGATGCACTAACGGACCTTATTTTAAAAAATCAGGAAGAGAAAAAGCAGCATAAGGCAGAATTAAAAGCAAAAGATAAGACTATCCAAACTTATGCAGATGCAGCAGAGCTTGCAAAAGAAGAAGAGAAAAAAGCGAAAGCCTTAGCAGATAAATATAAAGACGATATAGCACATTTCTTTTCTGGCAGAATATCCAAAGTCGCAGAAAGCGACAGAAGCGATTTTCAAGATATAGTTAATCTTGAAAAAGATTTTGAGCAGCTAAATATAGGCATAAGCAACCTGCTTGCAAAAGATTATTCAGCATTTAATGCTAATATGTTCTGCTGCCTTTTAGGCAAAATGATAATAGCAATAGATAGTGCCAGAATACAGGCAGGCTCAAAATATAAATTATTTAACTTTGATGCAGGTATTCTTTCTAATGAAGAAAAAAGAGAGTTAGAGCAAGGTATGACACCATTAGATTTCTTAGATGCAGAATAAGAGATTTTGATAACAGAAATAAATAAACGGGTTTATTTATGAAAGGCATAGGATGTGCCGTCGCTTGCGTAAGGATTGATGAATTTATTTCAGCAATCCGTGTTTTTCAAAATTCATGGATGAATTTTGAAATAAAAATAAACGAAACCAAAAACCGAATTTATTTCAGTTTTTGGTTGGAGTGGATATTGGAAAGAGAAATATACAATGCTCTGATAAATTTATCAGCTGCAGAAAAAACAGAAATGGTGAAAAAATTAGCTGCACATTACAACTGCTCCATATCTACAATATGGCGTAAAGCAAACAGTGCCGGGATAAAAATGCGTGCAGAGCGGAGCGATAAAGGCAGCACCAATATTGATGAAACAATACTAGAGCTTGCAGGCTCTCTTATTAATAAGTCAAAAAGAAAAAATGATAAATATACTTTTGATGTAAAAGAGATATACCGCCATTTAACTGGGGAATTAGGGCTTGTGATAAATGTGAGCTACCCTTATTTTTGTGAGCTTTTAAGAAAACGGGGCTTAACCAAAGATAATTTTAAAAAGCCTGCACCCCATGTTCAGCTTATATCAGAGCATCCAAATCAGATGCATGAGTTTGATGTATCAATATGCCTTATGTGGTATTTTGACACAAAAAGCGGGCAGATGGAAGAAGATGTTGACTATAAAAGAAAGTTCTATGCAGGCAAGGTGGAGCAGTATGTTATGCAGGAACTGCAGGGCAAAAAGAAGCTGCACCGCTATGTGCTGGTAGACCATACAAGCGGGGCTTTCTATTTCAGATATTATTTATCAAAAGGTGAAAACTCACTTGACGGCTCTGATTTTCTTTTTAAATCGTGGAGCTCTAAAAAAGAAATGGCATCAGAAATAACTGATGGCAGCAGTTATCAAGGCTTATACCAATTTCAAGGGCTGCCAAAGTATTTATATACTGATAAAGGCTCAATACTACGCAGGAAAGCAATGCAGAACCTGCTTAAAAGCTTAAATATTGAGCTAATATTTCATGAAACAGGCAACCCGCGAGCAAAAGGTATGGTTGAAGGCTTAATGAATATTATAGAAAAAGGGTTTGAAAGCCGTCTTAAAATTTTCAAAATAAAAGATGTAGATGAGCTTAATAAATATGCTCTTAAATGGTGCATAGAGCGAAACCTTTTAAAAGAGTTCAGGGGCAGAAAAACTGCTCGTATAGAGCTTTGGCGGAAGATTACAAAAGAACAGTTTATAAAATGCCCTGATTACGATGTATGGGCTGCATTAATACAGGAAGAGCCAGTTAAACGAAAAGTAGATGGTAATGGCAATATATCATATAACGGCAGCACTTATGCACTAAAAGAAACTAACCTTTTTTATAAAGAAGTTGTTATCAAGCCTAATGCTTTTGATAAATCAAAAATCTTTGTGCATAATGATGGCTTTGTCTGGGTGGCTGAAATTTGCCCTGTGGATGAATGGGGCAGAACTATTGGAGCTAATGCTGTCCGAGTATCAGAATATAAAAAACCTGCACCAACTGACATTATGAAGTTTGATAAAAAATCAGAAGAGATATTATCAAATACTTATGGGGTTGATTTTAAAGGCAAAAACTCTAAACGGACAATGAAAGCACCTAATACCCAAAAAGAAGAAACAGTGCTTGAAAATGATAATGTTGCATTTTTAGAGCCGCAGGCAACACATATCAACCCAAACCCTGCCATACCTTTAACAGCGGATAAAAAACAGCCTAAAAAGGAAGCAGAAAACAGGTATATAAAGCTCTCTGATATGATACGAGTGTTTACAGAAGAATTTGGCAAAATATCAGTGGAACAGCGGGATAAACTTATAACAATCTATCCTAAAGGCTGCCCAGCTGGCACCACAATACAAGATATATATAATGCACTGTATGCACCAAAGGCAGAAATACACAAATTAGGGGGTGCTTCATAAATAAGTAGAATATATAGTCATTCTGAGCCTTTAGGCGAAGAATCTAAAAGGAGATTATATGCTTTTAAAAACATTATTGGAAGAAAAAAACATCAGCTTTGATAAATTTATTAAAAAATTTAAAGAAGCAACTGGTGAACAGTTAAGCAAAGCATCATTTTCACTATTTTTAAATACGGGAAAAGAGCTTAAAAAAATACCAGAATTTAAAGAAAAAATTGCAAGGACTTATAACTTATTAACAAAAGAAAATAAATCAAAAGATGAGCTTTTTGCTTATCAGGAGGATAATATGATAGAATCAATGAATTTAAGCTATAATGAGCTTAAACATTTCGGGCTTACAAAAGACCCATTTTTACCATTTATTACAAAAGAAAGTGATATTATCATGCTTGAAAGCCATTTTTTCGCACTTGAAATGATGCGGGCAGCACGAGAAACAGGACAGTTTACAGTTATAACAAGCGAAGTTGGCGGTGGCAAAACTACTGTGCTGGGTAAATTTGAATCGGAAACTAAAGCAATGAGCGACTGCTTAATTGTAAAAGTCCGCACTCGTGATATGGACAGATGCACAGCAAAAGACATTCTTTCTGCCTGTGTATATGATTTAGCAGGTGAACACGAAAAACAAAAAAGAGGGTTTGAAGCATTATCAAGGCAGGTGGAAAGTCTGCTGAAAAAACATCATGCAGCAGGTAAAAGAATTGTATTAATAATTGATGAAGCACAAGACCTGCATACTCATACACTTAAATATTTAAAGAGACTTTGGGAGCTTCGTGACGGACTTACACCACTTATGGGCATCATACTTATAGGGCAGAATGAGCTTGCCACAAGGCTTTATAATGATAATAATTTAGCAGTGAGAGAGGTAACAGCACGCACTATTCATGCACCGCTTGAGCCTATTAATGAAAGTTTAAAAGATTATATTGCTGGCAAGGTAAAATGTGTTAAAGGTGATTATTCTAAAATAATCACAGATGATGCAATTAATGCACTGTCTAACAAGCTAAGCATAAAAGACGCTAACGGTAAAATTAAAAATAAAGCATACCCGCTGGAAATAAATAATAAACTTAAAATGCTTATGAAACTAGCATGTGAGCAGGGAATAAAAGTAATAGATGAAGAGTTTGTTTCAGAATGCTTATAAAAAAATCGGTGTCAATAATAGACACCGAAAAAGAGCAAATAAAACATTACAGAAGTAATGTTTTATAAAAATAATATATACTAAGGAGATAAAAATGGCAACAGCAAATTTAAAAGAATTGGAGCAGGCAGCAAAAGAGTTCAGCACAAAAAGCAGAGTATTAAGAAATATTAAAGAAAACCTTGATACAGAAATTGATGCAGTAAAATCTAAATATATAGAAGAGTTAAAAAAAGCATCCAGTGAAGCAGGCGAAAGCTATCAAATGCTGCTTACTCTTGTCAATGACAGCAAACAGCTGTTTTTAGACAAAAAATCCATGACAATAAATAATGTTAAATTTGGTTATCAAAAAAAGAAAGGTAAAATAGAAGTAGTAAATGAACAGGCAACCATATTAAAAATACAAGAGTTATTTGAAGATAAAGCAGACATTTATTTAACTAAAAAAATAAACATATCTAAAAAAGCACTTGACAGCTTAACTGCCAATGAACTTAAAAAAATAGGTGTAAATATTACACAGGATACCAGCGAAGCATTTGTGAAACTTACAGATGACGAAGTGCAAAAGATGATTGAAGCAATAATTAAAGAAAGTGCAAAAATTGCAGAATAAGAGGGATATTATGAGCTGGACAAAAAAAGTAATAGTTTCATATCATTTGATGGAAACATCTACAGATAATTATTTTAATGAATTAAAACTTTCTTTTGATGCACTTCTTAAAAGTGAAGATAGTTCAGGCACTTTTGATGCAGGACAGTCACATTTTTTTTGGAAGATAAACAGTAAGGTGGATATCGCTGCAACAGATACTTATTTTATTTCAGTAGTAAAAGAAAAAAGTTCATGGCCTGTTTGGTTTACTGAAGATGAAGGCATTGCAGAAATCCCATTAAATGATGGTGCTCTTGGTGAGCTTTATTATGCAATAGTCAATCCTGAATCTCGTTTTATATTATCACTTGCAGCTCTAGGTGGCGGACCTGCAGGAGCATTTAAAAAATTTCTTAATGAATTTTCAAAAGATGGCAGTGTTAAACTAACACCTTTATTTGAAGATAAAATTGATTTAACTACATTATCATGGGATTTTTATAAAAAAATAGCTATATCAGTTAATTTCCCAAGTTATGAATATCTGTCAGAGTTTATGACAACAAAAGAAGGCACATTATTAGGTATTATAGATGAACTGGGTGGTTTAAAAGCTGATATTACAATTTCTGCTCCAAAACAAAAACAAAATTTAAATACAAGCGGAACAAAAGAAATTGCAAAAGCACTGCTTATTAATGATTTTTGCAGTAAACTTGTTTTAAAAGGCTCTGATAATGACGGAGAAGAAATTCAGGAGTTTGATTTAAAAAATGCTCAGGTAAAATATAAAGAGATGGTTGAGATTTCAGGCAGTTATATGGTGGAAGATGAAGCACTTCCTATTCTAAAAAGAGCATTTAATAATAGAAGTCATGATTTGATAAATTTAGGTTGATTTATGAATATAACTAAAAAACAAATACAGCTTATTCATATGGCTAAACAGCAGTTAAATATTGATGATGATTTATATAGAGATATATTACAAAATAATTTTAATGTTTCTTCATCAAAAGAATTAACCAATATACAAGCGGAGCAACTACTCCGCTTTTTCCGCTCAAAAGGGTTTAAAATAGTAAAACCTGCACTCAATAAAGCAAAAATAGGCAGTAAAACAATTAAACTGGCAAGTCCAGCACAGTTTAAATTAATAGAAGTATTAAAATCTAATATTGTTTGGAAGGTATCCTATGAGGCTTGGCTTAATAATCGGATGAAAATAAAAAGAGTTATTACAAGCAGAGATGCTGCCAAAGTCATTGAAGGCTTAAAAGGCATGCTGGGCATTAACACTAAACATATTGAATTTTTAATGCTGCCATTTCCAACAGGTTTAGATTTAAATTCCTTGAAAAATCAATGGTTTTTTGATATATTAGAAAATAAACTAATATATGTTGAAGATGGTGATATATGCAGGATAATAAAGTAGATATATATAATGCTAAATTAGAGCCTAAATTAAATTTTTTACTGGCTCTGCTTGGTGAATATAATTTTTTAGCTTTATGTAATGAGTTTGGCGGTTCTAGTCTATATATTCCAAAATATGAGACAATAGTCCGCCAAATTCGTAATAACAAAATAATTGAAGAATTTAAAAACGGTGTAAGTTTATCCCAGCTCCGCAAAAAATATAATCTATCTGAAACAGCACTGCGAAAAATAATCTATAAAAATTAATTTAAGTTTTATACAAAAAAGAATCTGTTTTCATTTTTAAATCAGATTTAAATTTTAAAATCTGTGCATACTTGAATCATATTTGCATCAATTTTGCAAACACTCTTATCGCATTATCAATAACTTAGTTATCTCAATTCTATTTAGATATGATGATTTTTTCATAAAGCATACCCGTTATATCTTTTCATTTGATATATGCTGTTTTTATGAAGTGCAGTTTTAATAATTAAAGAAGAAAGCTGCATAAGTTCATTTTTTTCATTTTCCATATTAAACTCTAATCTTGAAAGGGCTTTGATTACTGCATTATTATAAAGATACTCTATATAAATATTTGGAAGATTTATATCATCACTAATATTACATCTTTCAAATTCCTTAATATAATATATTTCAGCATTAGCACATGGAAGAATAATACTATTATTTAAAATATAATAACCATAGGATAAATCAGTTACATCTTTAAGTGGCATTTCTTTGTTATCAGATACTATTTTATGTATTTCAAGCATATCTTCTGGCACAGGGCATATTGATGAAGCAGTGTAAAGATATGTAATATTAAACTGCACTTTATTAGATAACATCAGCATTTCAAGCATAGATAATCCTTCATGAATATATGATAAAAGCTCATTATCTTGAAACTCAAAAGAAGCTGTATCATTAATTTTTATTCTTATTCTTTCAATTAAGTTTTGCATATTTGTCATATTATTGCTCCTAAAAAGTAATTTATCAGCTATAATATGGAGAATAAAAATATAAGTGTCCGTAATGTCCGAAAAATATTAAAATTTAACAAATAACTATATTTTGTTGAATATTGTTGATTGTAATTGACAAAATCCCCCCCCCGTTATAATGGCAAAAATTTTTTAACGGAGGAATACAATGAAAAAGTTTTTTATTTTAACAAGTATTTTACTTGTATTTTTAGTTACTGGATGCAGTGATGATTCCAGTAGTGACAGTGGTATAGACTTAACAGACCCTGTAACACTTAAGTCTTTGGAAGGGACATATAATATTGAGTTTTTCTATGTTGATGCTAAGGTAGAAACATTAACAACAGATTGTTCTATGGTTGCAACATATATTGGAGCAGAGGCTAAAAAATGTAATAAACCAGATACTGATGGAGTTAAGCATAAAGGACAAGCTACAATCAAAGTTAATGATAATGGTTCAGTTAAAGTTATATCAAAAGTTCAAATTAATGGTGGAGTATTTGATACTTCTTCCATTATACAATCTGTTGCATCAGATAAAACATATAATTTTACAGAGTTTCCGACAGTACCAAGTAGTGCAATAAGTAAGACTACTATTAATGCTGCAGCTGGTAATGACATTAAAGGAACATATGGCAGAAGTGCAAAAACATTAGTTGACGAAACAAAAAGTGATAAAAATACATTTAATTTTACTGTTGCAGAAGATGGAATAGTAGTTAGCAGGGTAACGGATAAAACTGTTATGCCAGCAGATACTGTTATCCGTATGAAAAAAACAAGTAATGGTGTTATTGTGTTAGAACCTAATACACCTTATGATACTCCAGTGATTAATAATTTTAGCCAAGATATAAAATATGAATTAAAAAATAATTAATCCTATCTAAAAGTGAATAAGTAATAAAGACAAAAACAACAGGCAGAGAATTTTCTCTGTCTGTTTTTTTAGTATTAATAATATATATGCAGTATAAAAATGTTACTTCATTAAAAAATATATAAAGTTAAGTAAAATATTTATATACTTCAACTTTTGCCATACTGAGCCTAAAAGGCGAAGTATCTATAATGGTGATGTTTTATAGTTCCTTTGCTCGCTGATACTTACTCAGGAAGACATATTTTAGTATTTCAAAAATATATGCAGTATAAAAATGCTGCCACATTCAAAATACATATAGTAAAGCACTCATATACTTTGGACTTACACAAAAAATAGAAGTGCCATAGTTAAAATTAAAAGTTGCTTTTATTTATATATTTATGTTAAAGTGTAAAAATTATATTTATATAAAAGGAAGTTAAATGAAAAGCCGTGTAATAAAAGTTGGCAGTGTATTGATTGGTGGTGGTAATCCTGTGCTTATTCAGTCTATGACAAATACTGATACCAGAGATGCTGCTGCTACTGTGCAGCAGATATTAGAGCTTGAAAATGCAGGCTGTGAGATAATCCGCTGTGCAGTGCCTGATGAAAAGGCTGCTTATGCTTTAAAAGAAATAAAAGATAAAATACATATACCACTAATTGCAGATATTCATTTTGATTATAAATTAGCAGTTAAATCTGTAGAATATGGAGCAGACTGTATACGCATAAATCCCGGTAACCTAGGCGGGTTTGAAAGGCTTAAAATTGTAACTGATGCAGTAAAAGCAGCTGGTGCTGCTATAAGAGTTGGTATTAATTCAGGCTCACTGGAAAAAGATATTCTTGCAAATCATGGTGTAACTGCAGCTGCTATTGTAAAATCAGCTTTAAGAAATATCAGATATTTATATGATTTGAATTTTGATAATTTTAAAGTGTCATTAAAGTCAAGCTCTGTTCCAATGACTATTCAGGCTTATAAACTTTTTGCAGAGCAGGATAATTCTCCGCTTCATGTTGGTGTAACAGAAGCAGGCACACTTTTTTCTGGCACTATTAAATCCGCTGTTGGCATAGGCTCAATTCTTTCTCTTGGCTTAGGTGATACATTAAGGGTATCCTTAACTGGAGAGCCAGTAGAGGAAGTAAAAACTGGCTGGCAGATAGTATCTGCTCTTGATTTAAGAAGAAAAGGGCCTGAAATAATATCATGTCCAACATGCGGCAGAACAGAAATTAATTTAATAGATTTAGCTCAGAAAGTAGAAAATATGCTGCAATGCTCAAAATCGCTTGTAACTGTTGCTGTTATGGGTTGTGCTGTAAACGGTCCCGGCGAAGCACGGGAAGCAGATTATGGTATAGCTGGCGGCACATGTCAGGGGCTTATTTTTAAAAAAGGCACAATTTTAAAAAAAGTTAATGAAGATATATTATTAAAAGAGTTTGAAAATATTTTAAAAGAAGATGGAATAATATAAAATAATGAAAAAAATATATTTATTAATCAGTATATTAATTTTAGGTATGGTATTTATTGCATGTCAGCCTAAAACAGTTAAAAATAAATATAAATCAGTGGTAATGAGCTCAAATGAAATTATAGATGATTTAGTAAAATCTATTGGCGGCAACTTTATAGAAACAAGTATGGTTATAAGAAAAGGAAACGACCCGCACTCATACACTGCCACAGAAAAAGATATTATCAGAATAACAGATTCATCTCTTATTATATATAATGGCGGAAGTTTAGAAGGACGGCTTGAATGGGCATTAAGCAAGATAGGCAATATTACTCCAGCAGTATCTATTATAGACTGTCTGCCAAAAGATAAACTTATATATGATACAGATAAAAATAGTGGTAAAAAAACAGTAAACCACCACTTTTGGCATGACCCAGTTTTATGGAAAATTGCAGCTCATTTTATTGCAGATAATCTTGCATCAATGAATAATGTAAACCAGCAGATATATTTTCAAAATGAAGAAGTATTTTTATATACATTAGATACATTAAATAATTATATAAAAGAGCAGGTGCAGAAAATACCCGCAGAAAACCGTATAATAGTAACAGAGCATGATGCTTTTGCATATTTTGGTGCGTCTTATGGGTTTGAGACATATTATTTGCATGGGTCAAGCTCATCAAGCGATATTTCATCTGCTGATATTAATGAGTTAGCAGCCTTATTAATAGAAAAAAATGTTACCACCTTATTTTTAGAAGCTACCCTGCCTGATAAAAATATCAGACTTTTACAGTCTACATTAAAGGCAGCAGGTCATTTTGTAAAAATAGGCGGCACACTTTATTCTGATACTCTTGGATATAATAATGATTATGAAGCTATGATGCGTCATAATGTAGATACAATAGTAAATGCTTTATCATCAAAATAAATATAATAGTGGAATTTAATATGCTTAGAACTTATTCATCAAAAGAACATATAGAGCAGTTAAGTGTAGCAGTAAAAATAGAAAATTTAACTGTTGAATATAACGGCAGACCAACTCTTTTTAATATTAATTTAGATATTCCAAGTGGTGTATTAATGGCTGTGCTTGGTCCTAATAACTCAGGTAAAACTACTCTTTTAAAAATTATTGCGGGGATAAATAAACCGTCAGCAGGTAATGTATATATTTATTCAAGACCTGCTAATGCATTAAAAAATGATATAGCTTATGTGCCTGCAAGAAATTCTGTAAACTGGGATTTTCCTATTAATCTTTATGATTTAGTGCTTATGGGCTCTTATAACAGGCTTAAAAAAGTGGAATCACCGGGAAATAAAGACAAGGTTTCTGCTCGTGAAGCTCTTGAAAGAATGGGCCTTGATACTATCAGTAAAAAAAGCATATGTGATTTATCAAGGGGTGAAAAGCACAGAGCATTAATTGCAAGGTCATTGGTGCAGGATGCTAGAATTTATATAATGGATGAGCCAATGATAGCAGCAGATGAAGAAAGTATTAATATTATTATTGATGTGCTGCAGGAATTAAGGCATAAAAAGAAAACAGTTATTGTTTCCCATTATGATTTTGTTACTATTCCACGCTATTTTGATATGGTATCACTTTTAAATGTGCGTCTCATTGCAGGCGGAAAAACTGAAGATGTATTAACAGAGGAAAACTTTGAAAAAGCATATGGTATGTATGCTGGTATGATAAAAAATATCCGTTTATATATGGAAGAAAGCAATGTTAGAAATAAATAATTCATTTCTATTCCAAACTATGCTCAAAAATGCTGTATTTCTTGGGTTTAGTGCGGGTATGCTTGGTGTATTTATATCATACCAGAGAAGAAGTATAGAAATAAATGCTCTTTCAGCAGGCTCATTTGTAGGCACACTGCTTTTATTGCTGATGTCAAGTTTTGGTTTATCTATAAGCCCTTATATATTTGGTCAGGTAGATAAGGATATATATTCATTCACAGGCTCTGTTTTAGGCATATTGATAATGATAACAATATTAAATATGCTTTATAAAACAAACAGACTTCATCCCCATATTATACAAAGCCTTATGACTGCGGTGCTGCTTGGTGTAGGCATTACTCTTGTTACAAGTATAAAGCAGGCAGGCGGTGCATTAGATTCTGGCATAGATGTATATTTATTTGGAGAAGCAACATCTTTAACTGATGAAAAATTTTATTTTTTAAGAATAATTATCCTGACAGTAATAGTTTTGCTGCTTTTATTTTTCAGACGGCTTCGTGTAGTTATTTTTAATATAGATATGGCAAAAACAACTCATTTTCATACTATGTATTATGTGCATTTAATAAATATATTTGTAGTATGTCTTGTGGCTTTATCTGTAAAATTAATGGGTGTATTTTTAGCAGTATCAATATTTTTAATACCAGCAGTTACTGCAAGATTATGGAGTAACAGACTTTTTATTATAACACTTCTTTCAGGCTTTTTTGGTGGAATAGGAGGGGGCATAGGCGCAGTAATTGCAGGAAATATAAGCAATGTTTCTTCTGGAATATCTATTACCATTGTTCTTTCTATGATGTTTTTTATATCACTGCTTATTGCACCATATAAAGGGCTGCTTGGTGTATGGCTCAGGGGGAGAAAATAATTATGTTTTCTATAGAATTTGAAATAGTTTTAGTTATCATACTTTCTGCCGTAACATGCTCTATACCGGGAGCCTTTTTAGTAATGCGTAAAAATTATTATGCAGCAGACACAACAAACCGTTCGTCAATGCTTGGTATTGCAGCTGCATTAATTTTTTCATCATACCTTTCTTCGCCTCTTGTAATTATCTTTGGCTCAATTACAGCAGTGCTTGCTATGATACTTGTAAAAAAAATAAAAGATTTTACAATGTTTAGAGCAAAAGGGTTGTCTATTATAATTTCATCAGCTTTTTTATGCTTTGGTATACTGATTGCTGCAAATGTTTCTTTCAGCAGCACATCAAATTTTGATTTATCAATAATATATCTTGGTGAAACTGCTTTTACATATTTTAACAGATTAAGAATTTTTGGTGTAGATATAGGCTCTTATGCTCTTTATGCAATTTCGCTTGTTTTGATTATTAATATTATCATAATTACAGTGTTTTACAAAGAATTTAAAATAGATGGTGTAGATAAAAACTATGCAGCTTCAATAGAAATGAGAGAAAGCACTATTGATTATCTTCTTTTGATAATGACATCATTAAGTGTATCAGTATCTTTTCAGACAGCAGGTATTTTTATGACTTCAGCTTTCATTTTAGGGCCTGCTGCAACTGCTCTTTTTTACACTAAGCGGCTTTCTTCATTAGCTTTTGTTTCTGTATTCATATCATCAGTTGCCTGTCTTGCAGGGTTTGGTATAGCATGGCCTAATGAAGTTTCTATTTCTGGCACAATAGTATCATTTTTAGGTGTTTTATTTGTTGTATCTGTAATATTTTCTCCAGAAGAAGGGCTTTTAAAAAAATATTTTGATAACCTTACAACACAAAAAAGACTTGAAGAATATATTATTATGGATATATTAAACTCAGAAATTATAGACTGTAAAGAAAAAAATATTAATGAAGTAATTTCATATTCTTTAAAGTGGAAGTTAATGAGAGTATCTTATATAATGAATAAATTAAAATCAGAAAATAAAATAGAAATAGTTCAAGATAAAGTGCAGCTTACAGAAGAAGGAAAAGATATACTTAATAGATTTTTAGCAGCTCAGCACTGTTTCTATTAATTATAAGGAGTAAAAAATGGCAGAAATCAGATTAGGCAAATTAGTTAGCGGTGATTTTATAATAGGCGTTAACGATGAAGAAAACAAAGGAATTAAAAATATAGGCTCATTACAGTTTGTGCCTGCGGAAACTGGCGGTATGTCTGTTGCATTAATACCTTTTGGGTTTCCTTTTGAAAATGAATTTACTGGATTTATTTCAAATGATAAAATAATATATGAAATAGAAAAAGTGCCTGAAGATTTACAAAACAAATATACTGAAGCAACTTCTAATATTAAACTTATTTCAGGCTCAAATAACGGCAATATTATTTTATAACCATTTATATAAAATTTAAAGTTAATATTATGAAAAAGAAGTGGCAGTTTATAAAAGAAGAAAAAGTATACAGTGACAATATACTTTCTATCAGACATTTAGAATATTATTATAAAACAGCTGATAAATCTATGGTATTTACTGTGCAGGATATGAGCAGCTGGGCTGTAATAGTGCCTGTTACAAAAAATGGTGAATTTATATTGGTTAAGCAGTTCAGAGCAGGCACTAACTCTGACACTTTAGAGTTTCCCGGTGGAAGTATAAATAAAAATGAAGATATTGCTCATGCTGCAGCAAGAGAATTGCAGGAAGAAACAGGTGCAGTTTCAGGCAGTATTATACCACTTGGTGTGATAGACCCAAACCCTGCATTTATGACTAATAAATGCTATGCGTTTGCAGCTCTTGACTGCACATTTGATGGTGTGCAGCAGCTTGATTTATTTGAAGATACAGAGCCAATAGTAGTAACAGAAGATGGTTTTAAGCAAATGCTTAAAACAGGAGAGTTTTCTCAAAGTTTATCAGTTGCTGCTTACTGCCTTTATAAAAATATTTTGTAATGCGCGGCTTATATATACATATTCCATTTTGTAACAGCTTATGTCCATACTGCAGCTTTTATTCTGAAAAAAATATAGATGAAAGCATAAAGAAAAAGTATATTAATGCTTTAATTGCAGAAATAGCATCATTTGATAATAAGCAGTTTGATACTGTATATATTGGCGGCGGCACTCCATCATCGCTGCATTATAAACTGCTTGATAAATTAGTAGATAATATAATAAAGCTGATTGATTATAAAGGTGCAGAATGGACAATTGAAGCTAATCCAGAAAGCACAGATAGTAATTTTTTATCTCTGATAAAATCAAGCCCTGTATCGCGGGTTTCTCTTGGTGTAGAGAGCTTTGATGATGATGTTTTAAAGCTTTTAGGCCGTCTGCATAGTGCAGAAAAAGCAGAGCAGGCAGCAGAAGATATATTATCAACTGGGAAACAGCTTAATATAGATATGATTTATGATATTCCATATACTGATAGTAAAAAAAGTATATCAACTTTAAATAAAATTATTTCAATTCATCCGCACCATATATCTGCTTACTCTTATGACTATGCAGATACTCTCTATTTAAAAGATGGGGTGCAGGATGATGAAACTCTTTTTGAAGAAGTGGAAAGAATATGCTGTGAATTTGGATATTATAAATATGAAACATCTAATTTCTCACTGCCAGACAAACACAGCAGGCATAATTGTCTTTACTGGCAGGGAGAAGAATATAAAGGCGCAGGCTCTGCTGCTCACTCTATGGTTTTGCTTGAAGAAAATAAAAGAAAAAGGTATAATCATAAGGACAGTATTGAAGAATATATAAAAAATCCATATAATATTGATAATCAGGAAATAATATCTGAAAGCGATGCACTATTGGAAGATATTATTTTTGGTCTTCGTATGAAAAAAGGTATAAATTTATATAATCTTGAAAAAAAGTTTGGCAAAATTGATAAAAGTCTGCTAAATAAAATAGAAAAAAATATTAAACTTGGGTTACTTGAAAAGGATGATGTATGGCTGAAAACAACACAAAAAGGAAGTTTAGTGCTGGAATCTTTATCATGCTCTTTACTGCCTTAATAATACTTGTATCTGGTTATTATCAAGATGCGGTATCAGGATGTGCAGGTGACTGCATGACATGCCATCCAAAATTAATTGGTGATATGAGACATTTATCTTTAACCACATGTATAAAATGTCATAAACCATCAGAGCAGAAGTCATTTTCTTTATCTCTTGGCGGCTGTGGGGATAGATGTTTTCAGTGCCATGCTGAATGGCCAAAAGATGGCAATCATGCATCTTTAAATACATGCTTAAACTGTCATGAAAAATAAATTTTTCTGTTAAATAGAAACTGCATTTTGCAGATTAAGTTAAATTGTGTTACTTTTTCAGCATATATTTTTTGCTGATTTATGAGGGTATTGCTATAAAAAAAGTGTTTAAATTAATGTGGCCTTATTTTAAGCCATATAAAGTGTTGCTTGTTATTGCTGTTACAGCATCTATTATTACTGCATCTACAAATGGTGCACTTGCGGTTGCTGTAAAATATGTATTAGACAGTATTTTTATTGCTAAAAATTATACATATCTTTTTGTTCTGCCTTTTGCTGTTATGCTTATATATGTGGCAAAAAGCGGCTTTTTATTTTTACAGGGCTTTTTAATGAGCTTTATAGGCAATAAGGTTATTGAAAAATTAAGAAATGAAACCTTTGAAAAGATGATACATCTGCCTGTAAAATACTATGCAGAAGAATCTACTGGTGCATTAATGAGCCGTGTTACAAATGATATTAATCTAGTGCAGTCATCTATTCCTACAATTATAAATATGCTTCGTGCAGTTATCACAATGATAGGGCTTATTGGTGTTATAATATATATGAACTGGCAGCTTGCTCTTGTAGCTATTATATTGTATCCAATATTTATTTATCCCCTTAGTGTTATTAGTAAAAAATTAAGAAAATACAGCACAAGAGGGCAGGAAAGTATGGGTATATTAACAAGTGTGCTGCAGGAATCATTCAGTGGTGTTCGTGTTGTGAAAGCCTTTGTTGCAGAAGATAAGGAAATGGAAAGGTTTGAAAAAGCCAATGCTCAAACTATAAAATATGCAAACAAAAGTGTTTTAGCAGGTAACTTAGCTTCTCCATTAACAGAAGCTCTTGGCTCTGTGGGTATTGCAGCAGTTCTTTTTATAGGCGGTTATCAGGTTATAAATGGCACAGTTACAACAGGTGAATTTTTTGCTTTTTTAGCTGCTCTTATACAGATATATGAACCAGTTAAGCTTTTTGCATCATCAAATAATGCTTTACAGGCTGCAGTTGCTGCAAGCGACAGAGTTTTTGCTATGTTTAAAGAAAGCGATGAAGTGATAGAAAATAAAGGAACAAAACAATGTGATGCAGAAAATAAAGACATAGAATTTAAGCAGGTTTCTTTCATATATAAAGATGATATTTATGCATTAAAAGATGTATCATTTAAAGTGAAAGCAGGTTCAACCATTGCATTTGTTGGGCCATCTGGTGCAGGCAAAACTACTATGGCTCACTTAATACCTAGATTTTATGATGTAACAAAAGGGCAGATATTAATTGATAATGTAGATATTAGAGATTATGATTTATTTTCTCTCCGTCATAATATAAGCATAGTTTCTCAAGATGCTTTTCTATTTAATGATACAATAGGCAGCAACATAAGCTACAGCAAAGAAAATGCAGCAGAAGAAGAAATAAAAGCAGCAGCTAAAGCTGCTTATGCAGATGAGTTTATAGAAAGTTTTCCTGAAAAATATGATACATTATGTGGAGAGCGTGGTGTAAAACTTTCAGGTGGTCAGAAACAGCGTATTACTATTGCAAGAGCATTGCTTAAAAACCCTGCAATATTAATACTTGATGAAGCAACAAGTGCTCTTGATACAGAAAGTGAACGGGTTGTGCAGAAAGCTCTTGATAACTTAATGAAAGGAAGAACTTCTTTTGTAGTAGCCCACAGGTTAAGCACTATTTTAAATGCTGATATGATTGTGGTATTTAATAAAGGTGGTGTGGAAGCCATTGGCAGACATGAAGAAATAATTAAAACTTCACCTACATATAAAAAACTTTATGAAATGCAGTTTAAAACAGAAGATTAAGGGCTTATAATGTTTATATTCTGCCAAAGAAAAATAAAAACTCCAAAAAATATTATTATATCAAGAACTGATAAAATAGGTGATTTAGTTCTTTCCATTCCTGCTATCTCTATGGTTAAAAAAATGTATCCTGAAAGCAAGCTTTATGTGCTTGTAAGAAGATATAATGCTGAGATAGTAAAAGGATTTCCATTTATTGATGGAGTTATATCTATTGATGATTATAAGGAAAAAGATTTGACTGCAAAAATAAGGCAGATAAAAGCAGATGTTTTTATTGCACTTTATTCTGATAACCAAATATTGAAACTGGTGCTAAAAAGTGGAGCAAAATACAGGATAGGTCCATTATCTAAACCGCTTTCATGGTTTATATATAATAAAGGTATAAGACAGCACCGCTCAGAATCACTAAAAAATGAAGCTGAATATAATCTTGATTTAGTAAGGCAGATGGATAGTGAGCTTTTTGACAGCAAAATCGTTACTATTGATAAAATACCTTATGGCAAACTTAACCATAATAAAATAGTAGCTTTTTTGGATGCAAATAGTATTTATAATTATGTTGTAGTTCATCCATTTTCAGGGGGCTCTACTAAAAATTTTCAGGTAGATGAATATATAAGGCTTATTAATAAAATACATGAAAAATGGCCAGATAAGCAGATAGTTATATCATCATCAGAAAGCGATATAAAAGAAGCAGAATATATATCGCAGCAGTGCAGCAACACTTATGTATATAATGCAAAATCTATTTTGGAACTTGCAGCATTAATAGATAAATGCAGACTTTATATTGGAGCAAGCACAGGGCCAAGCCATATAGCAGGTAACCTGAGTAAAAAGTGTATATGTATTTATCCAGCTTATAAATTTTTATCACATGCACGCTGGGGGCTTTACGGTAATGATGAAAATACAACATATATAGTGCCAGATATTAATAATATAGAGCAGAATTATAAGTCAAAAGTATTTTCTAATATTACTGATGATATAATAAATGAAGCAGCAGAGAAAGCTCTGGAGAAACTTTATGGATACACTTAATTTATCTGCTGCTTTGATAGTTTATAATGAAGAAGAACGGCTTACTAAAACTCTTGAAAGCATAAAAGATATTGCATCAGAAATTATTATTATAGATAGTAACTCTACAGATAATACTTGTGCTGTTGCTGAAAGTTTTGGTGCAAAAATATATAATGAAGAATGGCGTGGATTTGCAGCACAAAAAAACTCTCTCACCAAAAAATGCACAAAAGAATATATTTTATACCTTGATGCAGATGAAGTTATAGGTGATGAATTAAAAAAGGCAGTGATTAATGCTGTTAAAAACGGCAAATCTGACGGCTACTATATAAGGCGTAAAACACATTATCTTGGAAAGCTGCTTAATTATTCATGGCAGAAAGATGAAAGATTAAGGCTTGTAAAAGCATCTGCAAATCCTTTATGGGTAGGTGAGATAGTCCATGAAGAGCTTAAAATTCAAGGCAGCACTTCGCATTTAGATGGCTTTATTATCCATTATTCATACAGGGATATTGATGACCATTTTAGACGAACTATTCGTTATGCACGACTTAGTGCAGAAAGTTATTATAAAAAAGGCAAAAAGTTTAAATTAAGCAAGATGATTTTCAGTCCTGTAATTGCTTTTATAAAAATATATATCATTAAGGGTGGTTTTTTAGACGGTATTCCCGGTTTTATTGCAGGTATCAGTGCTTATGTTTATGGCTTTTTAAAATATGCTTTTTTGTGGGAAATGCATAATGCAGGCAAGAACAAGGATACTGGTAAATGATAAATAAGGGAATAAAAACTATATCTGTTGGTAATATTGTAATGGGCGGAGCAGGAAAAACGCCCCATACACTGTTCATAGCAGATGAATTAATAAAAAAAGGCGAGAAAACTGCAATATTATCATTGGGTTATAAAGGTAAAATTGGCTATGATATAAATGTTATAAGTGACGGGAACGGAAACTTTTTTCATCATCCTCCAATGGCTGCAGATGAGCCTTATATGATGGCAAGTAATCTGCCTAATGCAGTTGTAATTACTGGAAAAAAAAGAGAAATCTCTTTAGAAATTGCAAGAGATAAGTTTGGTGCAACAGCAGCTGTTCTTGATGACGGATACCAGTATCAAAAACTGCAAAGAGATGTAAATATTTTGCTGTTAGACCATAAAAGACCAATATCTACTGGCTTTCCATTTCCTTTTGGATATTTAAGGGAGTTTCCCTCAAGCATAAGCCGTGCAGATATAATAGTATTTACAAGAGCATTAAATGACAATATACCTGAAAGTGTAAAAGAGTTTATTGATAAGCAGAGTTTATATTTCAGCAACACTGTATTTAACAGGGTAATTTTAAAAAATGAAGTTGTAGAGCTTAAATATTTAAAAGGTGCAGTAACTGCCGCTTATTCAGGTATAGCAAATAATGATGTATTTTATCACACACTGCAAAATGCAGGGCTTGATGTTAGATTTTTTGCAGGTTTTGCAGACCATAGAATGCTTTCAGAAAAATCTATTAATGGTATTATAACTCAAGGCAGAAAAAAAGGTGCAGCACTTTTTATTACCACAGAAAAAGATTTTGTTAAGCTGCCTCAGGAATATCAAAATATTTTTGGATATTTAAAAATGGATATAGAATTTAATAATAAAGATGCTTTTATTAAGGAAATAGAAGCTGCTGTATCAAAATAGATATTGATTAAATGTTTATTTTATACTATATTTCTGGTTGATAAAAATTAAAATTTAAGGCAGATATAATATTTTGCCTAAATAATAAAGGTGATATATGAATCCATTAGCAAAAAGTTTAAATGAAGTAATCAAAGAAAATAACCCGCATATTTTAGAAATGCTTTCAGATACTGGTAGAGAAATATTTATGCCAAAAGGTATATTAAGCCAAAGTGCAGAAGCAAAAGTAAAAGCAACTAAATTTAATGCAACAATAGGTATTTCTACTGAAAAAGGCGAGCCTATGTATCTTATGAGTATGTTTAAAAAATTTCAAGGTATTCACCCTAAAAAACTTTTTACTTATGCACCTGCAACAGGACTTCCAGAATTAAGAGAATTATGGGCGGCAAAAATTAAATCAGAAAATCCGTCGCTGCAAAATATTCAAATAAGCAACCCTGTAGTATGTAATGCATTAACTAATGGTCTTGTTACATCTGGAGAATTGTTTTTAAATAAAGGTGATTTTGTTGTTCTTCCAGATAAATTCTGGGGCAATTATCGTTTAATGTTCAGCACATTAATTGGGGCAGAAATAGCTACTTATGAAACATTTAATGAAAATAATGGCTATAATGTGGATGGTTTTTTAAAAACTGTAAAAGAGTGTGGCATAAAAAATAAAAAAGTTTTTGTCGTGCTTAACTTTCCTAATAACCCAACAGGATATACTTTAACAAAAGATGAAGCAGTCCAGTTAAGTGACGGTTTAGTAGATATTGCAGAAAGCGGAATAAATGTTATAGCAGTTACAGATGATGCTTATTTTGGATTATTTTTTGATGATGTATTAAAAGAATCATTATTTAGTATGCTTGCAGGCAGAAGCAAAAGGCTTTTGGCTGTTAAAATAGATGGTATCACAAAAGAAAGTTTTGCATGGGGTTTCCGTGTGGGCTTTATTACATTTGGAGAGACTTTCAAAGGCGATAACTCAGCACTTTTTAAAGCACTTGAAACAAAGGCAGCAGGATATTTAAGAGCAACTATATCAAGTGCTCCACACCCAAGCCAGTCTATTACAGTAGATGTATTAAAAGAGCCGTCTTTTAAAACAGAAAGAAGCAGATTAAATGCAGTTATTGAAGAAAGATGTAAAAAAGTAAAATCAATTTTTGATAAAGGTTTGTATGCAGATGAATTTACTCCATATCCATTTAATTCTGGTTATTTTATGTGTATAAAACTCAAAAATGTTGAAGCAGAAACTCTGCGTCTTGCATTGCTTGATAAATATGGCATAGGGGTAATCAGCACAAATCAAACAGATATAAGAATAGCATTCTCCAGTGTAGATGTGGAAAATATTGAAGAGTTATATTCAGTTATTTATCAGTGCTGCAAATCACTTACAGCTTAATATTTTTGTGCTGCTTATTATTGGTTAAAATTTTTGCTCAGTCATTTACTATTTTGTAAACTCCTGTCGCAAAAATTTTAATCCGCCTAGTATAATGCAAAAATCTTTAATCCTTTTATGGCATTATTTCAATGCTTTATTAGCTAAATAATATTTAACTATTAATATTTTGCTGTAAGTTATTGGTATATAATATTTTATCTTATTATATCATTCTGAAGCATTGCTGAAGAATCTAAACTATGCAAATCTTATTAATGCATAATAGTTACAACAATTATAGATATACAAATTATTTGTAATTAAGACCCTTCGGTTGTTTTACTCTCTCACGGTGATATAAATGTAATATGTGTAAATCCAGTTACTGTTGTTTTTTCTTAAATATTCCTTGCAGCATAAGAGCAAGAGCACCGTCGCCTGTTACATTGCATGCTGTGCCGAAGCTGTCCTGCAAAGCAAATATTGCCATTACTAAACCAACACCAGTAGCATCAAAGCCTAATACTGATGTAATGATGCCAATAGATGCGGCAACTGTTCCACCGGGAACTCCTGGAGCACCTACTGCAAATATGCCTAAAAGCACAATAAATATAAGCATAGTATGCAGGTCTGGCAGTGAGCCGTATAGTATATAGCTTATTCCCATAACAAAAAAAGTTTCAGTTAAAACTGAACCACATAAGTGGATAGTTGCTCCCATAGGTATAGCAAAATCAACTATATCTTTATCAAGAGCATCAGACTTGCCTGCACATTTTAATGCAACTGGCAGTGTAGCAGCACTTGACATTGTTCCTACTGCTGTAAAGTATGCCGGTGCATAATGTTTAAGAACTCTAAATGGAGATTTGCCAGATATTAAGCCGCCAATAGTATATAAAAGTGTAAGCCATATAAACTGACCTATTAAAACTAATATTACCATAGAGATAAAAGTAAAAAGCTGGTCAGTTATCTTGCCAAGATATGTAAGCTCTATGAATGTAGCACATATAAAAAATGGAAGTATAGGAATAATCAGTTTATTAACAAGCAGCATTACTACATTATTAAGCTCATTAAATATTTTTTCAAGTAAAGCAGAGTTTGTATATATTACTGCCAGACCAAATGTAATAGAAAAGAAAAGGGCAGTAATAACAGGAAACATTGGTGCAATATCTAACTTGAATATCATTTCAGGAAGCAGTATATCTGTAACATTCTGCTCAATATTTAAGTGTGGTATTATAATATATCCTGCAGCCATAGAAAAGGCAGCGGCAAGCACTGATGATAAATAAGCAAGCATAAGCATTGTGCCGAGCATTTTACTTGTATTATTTTTCATTCCTGTAATAGCAGGTGTTACAAAGCCTATAATAATAAGCGGCACCATAAAAAATATTACCTGACCTAAAATATGCTTGATTGGCAAAACAATATTCATAAGTATATGCTGAGTTGGCATACTGCCATTTACTGATTCGCTGCTTGTAGATTTAATAATCAAACCGATTATTATACCCAAAATAACAGCAGCAGCAATTTTTATAAGTAAAGAATCTGATTTTTTTTCTTTCATTTTTTACCCCACAGAAAAAAATAGTAGCTTGAATATATAAATTAATCAAGAATATTTTAATTATTTTTACGCATAGCATCTTTTATTTCTATATTAATATTAAACCAGTTTAATATATATTTAATATCCTTTGTTACACTTAACTCTATTGTTAAAATACCTTGATTTATTTTTGACGAATAACTTTCTTTAATGTTATTTACTTCATCTATTATATTATCAATATAGTCTTGTATCTGTCCGTATGAAAGAATATTCATAGTAATAGAAAGAATAAAATTTTCAAGCAATACCCTTATTTTATCAGCTATTTGTATAGGCAGTGCTTTTGTGTTATAAAGTGTGGCACAAAGGGCATAGTTTTCATCAAACAGTTTTTCTGCTTCAAAAAGTCTGCAGTTACTGTAATGAATATAAGCAAGGCTCATAAGTGCAGGAAAGTAATCAAAAAAAGTGTTAGTTAAGTTTTGCAGATACTCTTTATTTTCTTTTAAATCAGTAATATTTTCTGCTTCATAAATAATATTTTTGCAGGCATTAAATTCTTCAAGAGCCTGCATATAATCATCTTTTGATAAATAAGTTTCATCTGAAATATATTTAGAATTTTCTATTTTATCAAAAATTTCCATTAAATATTTACTGCCTGTAGGTTTGATATATTTAATATAATGGGTAACACCTTTATGTATAATCAGCTTAATTGTAGAATCAAGAAGTATCACTTCGCTTGTTATTGTATATAAGTTAACTTTTTCTTTATCCTGTCTAGTAAGGTTTGCAACAAGTTTGCTCCATAAATCTTCATAATCCATATCTTTTAAAGAAACACCTTTTGGTATAAGTATATGCAGCATGCTTTCTGCCACTTCTGGAGCTAAAACATAAAGATTATGCAGAGCTTTTTCCATTTCTTCTTTATTATTTTGTTTTTGATAAATATATGAAAGCAGCTGATAACATTCAGGTATATTTCTTTTAAAATAAACTGCCCGTTTAAGTAAATATTCTCCTTTTTCATAATCCTGTAATCTAAAAACTGTAAACCCAGCAAGATATAAAAAATCTGGATTATTATGCCATTTATTTATATATTTCTCAACCAGTTCATAAGCTTTATTAATAAACCCTTTTGAATGGTATATATTTATTATTCTTAATGCATTTTTAAAATATAAATCAGGGTTTTTTACAGACTGGACAGCATAAATAATGTTATCAAAGTTATTTTCTGACATATTTTCAGTAATATATTTATTAAGATTTTTTTTAGTAATAGATGGCTTAAATTGTTTTTTTAAATCCACTGTGATAACTTTCCTAGCAAAAAGTCCATTATTATCAGTGTATTCAAAAACATTAGAAGTAACATTGTAAAAAGGATTTAATGAAAAATCAGCAAGTTTTTTTGATATATAGTTTTTAAAATACCCATTATCACCAGCTTTATATGTATATTTATCATCAGAAATTATTTCAGGTTTGTAAATATTATCAGCAATATAAAGCCCAAAAGCATTTGGCATATTATTATGCTTATTTAATAAAGTATCAGTATTCTGCATAAAAGTAGAACAGCCGCCAGAGGCTGCATATTCCCACTGGTTTCTGTTTGGCACTGAATATCCTTTTGATGCATAGTTGAAAAGTATTTCCTCGTAAGAAATATCTATATATTTATATACATTTAAGCCATGATTTGATATTTCAAATTTTTGTATTTTTTTATATTCAGATTTTGAAGTATGTTGTTTTATTATAAATTGTTTATTTCCTTTTATGATTTCCTGATATATTTTAAAATATGTTGGGCTGTCAGCTACTGTTTTTGATGATATTTCTTTAACAAACATCCAGTTTATACTGCTGCTTTTTCTCTCTATCAGCATAGGCTCTATATCAATCCGTCTTAAAAAGGAAGTATGTTCATCTATAAAATCAAATACCATTTTAGATAAAAGTATATCTGCCTGTTTATAATTTTCCTTATCTAATAATTTTTGCAGCTGCTGTGTATTATTAAGATTTACAATATCAGAATTATTGTCAGGCATAAGAAAATAATCAAGGAATATATCTTTTATCTGCTCAATTAAGAAAGGCTCTTCTTTTTTTGAAGAAATAGCAGCTTTCCATCCAAGAGCAATGTTTTTTGCTCCGGGAATAAATACAAACTCTGTGCCATTATCATCAAAAATGGCAGTATAAAGGGTTATGCTGTTTTTTTCAAATTCTGCATATTTTTTTATTATAAAGCCGTAATGGTCTGCAATTTCATTTAAAATATTCTGTTTTTCCTGAATATCCAGTTTATCATAATTAATTTTATATAAATTTTTTTTATTCATAGTAATATTAATAGGTTTAATAAAATATTTTGTCTAGTAAAATATAAAAAACTCCATGTTTTATTATAACATGGAGCAATAAAATAGGTATATACAAGAACCTATGATTTAAACTGTTCCACTAATATTTTTAATTTTTCTGTTCTTGCCTGCAAATGGTTAACTGTAACAGTTACTTCGCTTACTGCCACATTGCTTTCTTCAATACCGCTTGCAATAGCCTGAGTTTTATCTGTAACATCTTGAACTGTATGATGCTGCTCTTCAAAATTTGTCATCATATTATGAGTTGAGTTTGTAACATCATTTACACCATCTACAACAAGGCTGAATGATGAAGCAGTTTCTTCAATTACATTAACACCAGTTGATACACTTGTATCTGCTGATTTCATAGCATTTGCTGCCTGTTCAGATTCATTTTGCAATGCAGAGATAATATTTTCTATTTCGCTTGTAGCTTTTGTTGTTCTTTCTGCCAGTTTTCTAACTTCATCTGCAACAACAGCAAACCCCCTGCCTGCATCACCTGCTCTTGCTGCTTCAATAGCTGCATTTAAAGCAAGCAGGTTTGTTTGGTCTGCAATATCATTAATAACAGTTAAAATTTCTCCAATTTGTGTAGAGCTTGCAAGCAGATTATCAATAGTTTTTGAAAGCTGTTTAGTATTGTCGCTTATTTCAAGCATTGTATTTTTAATATTATTTAATGAATTTGAACCTTCAACTGTTCTTTGAGTAGTTTCATCAATTTTATTTAAATTATTTCCCATTTCAACAGTTGCTTCTTCTGATTTATTTTGAATAACCTGCATATCTACAACAATATTATCAACTTGTTCTGCCTGAGAGCTGAATGTGGCAGAAAACTCTTCCATAGTTGCTGCCAGCTGATTATTTCCTGAAGCAACATCATTGGCTGCTTCTTTTACTTCTCTTACAATATTCTGCACACTTTCTATAAAAGTATTAAAATAAACACACAGTTCTGCAAGTTCATCTTTAGTTTTAGTTGTAAGCCTGATAGTTAAGTCTTTATCGCCACTTGTAAGGTTTTTGGCAGTTTTCACAAAATTATTTATTGGAGCAAGCACTGTTTTCTGCACTATAATAAAAGACAGCACTGCTACTGTTATCATCGCTGCAAGTAAAGTATATATAAGTGTTTTAGCCAGTAAAACACCATTAATTGAGCTGTCATAAGTTCTTTGCAGCATACCATTTACAATGTCTTGAGTTTCCTTTGTTATTTCCTGCATGCTGTTCATATATTTTGTTCTGCTTTCAGCTATAGCCTGCATTTGAGTGTATGCCTGCTTTAACTTGTTATAATCATCCATCATTTTTTCTGATATATTAATCATTTTTGTAATATTGCCTATCAAATTTCTATTATTTAAATTATCTCTTATATCAAGAGCATCTTTATTTATATTTTTTAAAGGCTCTTCTACTTGAAGCAGAGTTTGTAAACTGTTTAACATCACTGCATCTGAAAACATATCTTTTATTTCTGTTATTTCTATACTTATATTGTTTATTCTGTCATAGTTTGTGAAATTTCTGATTGCATCTGCTGGAGTTTCTGCATTATTTATTATTCTTTTTAAATTTGTTTTATAAGTCTCTTCTTCTTTAATGAAATCTTGAATGCCTTTCACAAAACTTAATTCTAATGGAACATTATTTACTCTTATTGAAAGCTGTTCAACAGCTGCTTGAATATAAGTGTTTACTGAATCATTTAGTTCAGGAATAATTTCTGAAACAGCAGGCATTTCTTTTTTATTTTCAGCAATCTGCATAAATGAGTTCAGCTCTGTCATATTATCAGTTACCTGCTTTCCAAATTCAATAAAAGTGTTTAAATTGTTTTGAGAAGGTGTCCTTTGTATTATGTAGAAATATCTTCTGAAATTCATTGTATTTAAAGCAGTGGAAGAATTAAGTTTATAAACATAAATATACCGCTGGTTCATATTCTCCATTCGTTTAGCTGCATTTTCTACTGCTACCACAGAGAAAAAGCCTAATAGTAAAGCCATAGTAATCAATAAAATAATTATTGCAAAAATTTTAATTTTAAGTGTGATTCTCATTTTCCCCCCCCCACCTTACTACTTATACTATATATACTGGTATTTTTACCATAAAGCATAAGTTAAGTCAATATATATTAGTTCTGTTTGGCATAAAACACTGTTATGTTATATATATGTAAAGAAAAATAAGACACTATTATTATTTAAGATTAATCACATTATCAGGCAGTGCTTTTTGATTTATTATTTAAATAAATAGAATAAAATTTAATTATGATTTTTCTATTTTGCATATATCGGAAAAGCCTGCAACAGGAATACCAAGGCTGCGTATAAGTCTTGCCCAGTAATTTACTTGTGCGATAGTTGATGCAATGATAATAATACCCCGTTCTGAGAAATGCTTTTGCATGTTATTGACTATTTCTTCTGGTATTATAACAGGTGTTTTTGTAACTAAATTTACATATTCCATAACAAGCTGCTCTTTCTCTGAAAAAGAGTGAAATTTATAATCACCGATTCTTATAGCATTAACTTCATCTATATTAAGTCCAGCCTTGTCAAACTCAAAAGCATTCATATCTATGCAGAATGGGCAGGCAACCATAACAGAAACCTGCACTCTTATCATTTTTAACAGCCGTTTATCTATCTCTTTATCATCATGGGCAACAAGGCTTTCCATTATGCCAGAGCTTATTGCTGCTTTTGGATACCATGCTAAAAGTTTTGGTATCATAATATCTTTTTTGATAATTTTTTTTGAAATCCATGCACCAAGTCTTATAAATAAAGGCAGTTTTTTTGGCGGTTCAATATATGCTTTGTCAAAATCTTTAAAGAAGTTATCTTTATTATTCAGTGTAAATTTCATATAATACCTTTTATAATTGTATATTTTTTTGGGACTTACCCAATAATTTTGGATTATACTCATTTTTAACTTTAATTTACAAGCGAAAAATCTACATTATTTATTGTTACAGCAGTGTATAATATATTTAAAGTATCTTATTTTTTAGATACTTCGCTTAAACGCTCAGTAAGACATAGAAGCAGGTTCAGGACGAGCCGTTTTTAGTAAGCGATAGACGAACTTGTTTCGGCAGAGTGTGATTTAAAAAATACAAGTATATATTTTTTAATAAAGAATAGATTAAGATTCTTCGCTATGCTCAGAATAGACATTGTGCAGGATAACTCTGTAAATAATAAAACTATTACAATTATGTCATTTTGAGCCTGATTTTTACAGGCGAAAAATCTAAATTATATATATTGCAATAGTGTATAATATATTTAAAGTATCTGTTTTTAGATACTTCGCTTAAATGCTCAGTATGACACAGAAGCAGGCTTAATATGACCTTTCTTTAACATCCTGAATAATATGCTGCGGACATTATAAGGCGGGGCAGCATAATGCAAAAAAATGTATTTTCTACAATAATATTGGGAGACCAAAGCCTCCCAATATTAGTTTAAGCATATATTCTGTAATCAATTCCTTGAAAGGTTGAGTTTTTATTTTCAAGCCATTCAAGGTATCCAATATCTATTCTGCTGTCTTCAAGCATACCATATAATTTCATAAAATTATATATATGCTCTCTTGTTCTTTCTGTAGAATATTCAGTTGCAGTTCCTGTTGTGATAAGAAATGCCCAGTCACTTGCCTGACAAAGCAGTAATTCCCTTGCAAGCTGATTTAAACAGCGTGTTTTTAAGCTGTCTGTGCCGTCTTTATACTTACCAGCAAGCATAGTCATATTATCTGCCATAAAATGAAGATGACGGTATATCCAGTCATTCCCAGTATTAAGCCATACTTTATAGTATCCTTCATCGCCCCATGATGATGGGTTTACATCTACAACCTGATTAGTAGGAAACTCGCCAAGATATTCAAGAGCAGTAACGGCTTTTACAGTGTCTGACTTATCCATCTCTCTAAATACATTCATTAAAAAATCAGGGCCTTCAAACCACCAGTGCCCATAAAGCTCTGAATCATAAGGTGATATAATAAGTGGTTTTCTGTCTATTATATCGCCAACTTCATTAATTTGAGCTTCTCTGCCCTGAACAAAATGTTTTGCATGGTCTATTGTTTTACTGTAAGCAATATCTGGCTGATATACTTCTTTATATTCAGAGTCACCTGTTATTCTGTGATATTTAAGCCCTGTAAATACTCTTGTGCCATCAGGGCATATATAAGGTTTAATATATTCATAGTCTAAATCATAACCAATATCACGGTAGAAATCTCTGTAATATAAATCGCCCGGATAGCCTTCTTTTGAGCTCCATACTTGTTTTGATGAAAAATAATCTCTGCCAAAAGCAGCAGTGCCGTTTTTTGCATAAACTGGTGCATAAGTTCCATACCGTGGACGCGGTTTAGAATATAATATACCATGGGTATCCACAAAGAAATATTTAATACCTGCTTCTTCTAGTTTATATTCAAGCCCTGCATAATATGCACACTCAGGCAGCCATATACCTAATGGACGCCTGCCAAAATGCTTTTCATGGGTTTGAGCAGCCACTTCCAGCTGTGCTCTGACAGCTTTTTCATTTGTCATAAATGGCAGGTAGCCATGTGTTGCTCCGCATGTAATAATTTCAAGATAACCTTTATCCTGAAAATATTTATATCCATTTAAAACACTGCCGTCTAAATCATTAATTAAAAACCCTTTTAATGTATTCAGTCTGTCGCGATACATTTCAACAACAGGCTTAAAATTAGGGTCATCTTTCGTTCTCCATAATTCTTTGCCAACAAGTTCTATGCTTCTGTCTAAATACTTAATGTATTTATCACGAAGATGATAGTCAGCAAGCATTTCTGCAAGTGGGGGAGTAACAGAAGAAGTCAATCTAAAATGCACATTTTCTGCTTCCAGCTTTTTCAAATTTAAAAGGATAGGCAGATATGTTTCAGTAATTGCTTCAAAAAGCCAGTTTTCTTCTAAAAAATAGTCATAATCAGGGTGCTTTACAAAAGGAAGGTGAGCATGCAGCACCAGCATCCAGTATCCTTGTTTCATAGTTATTTATCCTTCAACACACCAGATGAGCCCATGTGTTGTGATATGTGTTTTGCTATTTCTGTATTAATAGTAACACTGCTGTTCAAATCCTTTAAACCAACTCCAGAAAGTTCATAAAGTTTGTCTAAATTGCCGCCTATTGTCATCCAAGTTTCCTGATCTACAATATCAGACACTTTATCAGATGGCATAAGAACTTTGTTTGATTTTAAAATAGGGTGAAAACCACCATTAGAATCAATCAAGCCTATTTCAGACCATAAGATAGTATCAGGAGCATAGATATTAAAATACCAGTTCCCCATTTTTTCAACAGATACAGAAGCGGCTTCTGTTGTGTAATTATCTATGCTTGAAAAGATTTTTAAAACAATTCTTGATTCAGAAAGTTTTAATTCACTTTTAAACTGGTTAAGTGTATAGTCACTTATTTCCCAATATACATACTCTTTTGAAGGGTCAACAGGCATAAATGCAATAGTATCTTTATCATAATAAGGTGGAATAGGATACTCATCACGCTTTATTTTTGCAGGCTGTCCTGTTGCTTCTTGATATGTATAGCCTACATTCTGCTCTGCTTTTCTAGTCTGCAGTTCTTCTGCATCTTTAGCAGGAGCAGGTTCTGCAAAGAATGGCTCTAATGCTTTTATAAGCTCATCTTTACTCATCTTGCTTCTACCTGCAACTTTTTTGGCTGCAGCCAGATCAAGCAGTTCCTTTTTTGTCAGTTTATCCAGCTTCATTTTTTATTTACCCTCCAGTAATCTTTCATATAGCTTTATATATTTTTCAGATGCTTTTTGCCATGAATTATCAATCTGCATTAAAATTTTTACAACTTCATCATATTTTTCAGATGAAACAAGAGATACAGCATTCATTACAGCTTTCATCATAGCATCTACACTAAATTCATCAAATGTAAATCCAACACCTTTTTCAACAGCTTCTTTTGCACCATCTACAAGTCCGCCAGTTCTGCGGGACACTGGCACTGCCCCATATCGCATACCAATCATCTGGCTTGAGCCGCATGGCTCATAAAGTGAAGGCATAAGCACAATATCAGCAGCTGCATATTCTTTTTGGCTTTCATTTGCATGGTCATTAATAATTATGCGAATATTTTTATTATATTTTTCTTTTATTTCTTGGATTTTATGGCCGTAATCACTGCTGTTTGGTCCAAAGATAATTAAGTTAATATTATTTTTTTCAAACTCTTCTGCTGCATTAAGTGCTAAGTCAAGCCCTCGTTCTGGCAGCATTTTTTGTATAAATACCACTAAAGGCAGGCTTTGGTCAAGTCCAAGTTCACTACATAGTGCATTTTTACACATTTTTTTGCCACTTATGTCATTACTTGAATAAGTTTTTTCAATATTTGTATCAATTTCTGGATTCCATATCATAGAGCAGATACCATTTAATATACCTACAAGTTTATGTGCATGGTTATAAAAAATTTCTTCTACCCCTATACTGCCGCCGTTGTTTATAAGCTCACTGGCAAAAGTAGGGCTTAATGTTGTTATAGCATCAGAATAAACAATACCACCTTTTAAAAAGCTGATATTATCGTAATATTCTATACAGTCAATATTATAAATATCCCATGGCAGATTAAGTGCTTCTAATGTAAATTTATTAAATATTCCAAGATTATCTACTGAATGTATAGTTAAAACAACTTTGCATTCTAAATCTGCAAAATTTAGTTTTTTGTAAACTGGTATTAGAGCAGTCTGCCAGTTATGGCAGTGCAGAATATCTGCTTCTATATTATGATATTTAACAAAGTTTAAAGCAGCCTGACAGAATGTTCCAAAACGGATATCGTTATCAGCATAATCAAACTTACCAACACCATATAAACCTGCACGGTTAAAAAACTCATCATTTTTAAAAAAGACATACCTGACACCATTTAAGTGAGTTTCAAAAAGTTCAAATTCATATACTGCAAACCCTGCATTAACCCATGTTTTAAGCTGTAATGAGTTTATATTATGCTTAACAGTATCAACAGAAGCATAAAGAGGCGATAATACTGTCACCTGATGACCATCCATCCTTTCTGCATAAGGCAGGCAAAATAATGTTTCAGCTGTGCTTCCTGCATAGGAAAAGGGAAGCACTTCTGATGTTATGTGAATAATATTCATAACTGATTGACCTCTCTTAAATGTTTAGCAGCATCTTCTGGGCTTACAGGATTAATACATATATTTGCTGCCCAGCTGCTTGTTGTTAATTTTGCAGCTACTGGGCGAATATCTATATGCCAGTGGAAAGCATCTTTTAAATACTTCATATAACCATTATAGTCTGGTCTGTTATTTTTATATGGTGCAAGCCTCAATGCAAGAGTTAAAGCAGGGCAGGCTAAAACTTGTGCAAGTCTTCTAAATATTTCATGTGTAATATCTGCAAGCTGCCTTATTGAACTTTCTGAAATATTGCTGAAACAGTATTCATGCTGCTTTGGATATATTGATATTTCAAAAGGATTTTCAGATGCATAAGGTGCAAATGCAATAAATTCGTAGTTTTCAAATATAATTCTTTCTTTACACTGCTTTTCCTGATTAATTATGTCACAGTATATGCAGCGTTCTTTTTCTTTATAATAATCTACCGCTTTATTCATATATTCTTCAACAATGCTTGGTATAACAGACATTGCAAGTATCTGTGAATGTGGATGGTGTATATTTTCCCCAGCTTCTGCACCAATGTTTTTAAAAGCTGCCACATATCTAAACCTAATATCTTTTTCTAAATCTGCAATTCTGCATTTAAATGCAGTAAATAAGTTATTAAGCTCATCTTCTGTATAGCCTGATATATCAATACCATGTCTGAAAGAGTCAATAATTACTTCATGAGCACCAATTGATGCCATTTTATCATATATTCCATAAGCCTTTCTATTAAGAGAGCCTTCTATACCCATAACAGGGTATTTGTTTGGCGTTACAATTAAAGCAGGACATGAGCTTTCTGGCAGATTAATAGTAAAAATACTCCGTAATTTTTTATTTATACCGCCATCTTTATCACAAAAAGGGCAGGGCATAGATGTAATAGTGTCATTTGTAATATATGAATTTCTATGAGTTCCTCTTTCTGGTGAAATAACAGCCCATTTTTTTGTCACTGGATTATATCTTAATTCTCCCATTATTTTACCCTATACTAAGTGTGCCTTTTATATTCATTTCTTTGCTAAATGGCATACCAAAAGCAACTGTAATACCCTGCTCTGTTAAATCTATACCTATTTCAGACTGAGAAACAGTATACAATGTAAAGTAGATAAATTCTATCTCTTTTTCTACTGTAATTGCAATCTTTTTATTAAGATATTTGTCATAAATTTCAAACTTTTTGCCTTTAATAGAGCCATTTCCTATAAATTCTTTATTATTGATAGTGATTTGTGAAACATCAGCAAAATGAAAATTAAATTCGCAGCTGTAATCACATTCTATTTTTTTAGATGCTTTTGCTTTAATATTAAAGTCTATTGCATTATTATTTATTGTATATGATTTTTCCACCTGTGTATTTATTTTTTCATTATTAATGTATATTCCACCGTTTCTTTTAAAAAGTATATTATTATCATTGACTTCCACACTGTCAGCAGGCTGGTTTGTGAAATCACTGAACTCTCTGAAAGAACATTTTTCATAAGTTTCAAGTATAAATTTATCCATAAAATGGTCTACAAAGCAGTTTTTATTATACCAGTCATAAATAATTCTTCCTGCTTCTTCTGGTGTGATAGAATATTCCATATCATGAATTGATGCAGTTTCTTCTGCCTTATTTTCCTGTCTTGGTTTTATATTTTTTAAAAGTTTTGCATGATATGCTTCTTTTTTCCTTGATATAGCATTAAGCAGATTAAAATTTTTATCTTTTAATTCTATGGCTGTAAGCTGACCAAAATCTCTTGTTTCAAAAAGACAGTTAAATTCAGTGCCTCTTGTATATACTTCATCATAACCATTTCTATCAATATCTGCTGGCTGCTCTATAATAGGCAGCTTTATATTTTCAAGTTTTTCATACATTGCTTCTGCCTGAATAAGTGGTGCCCATGCATTATTTCTTAAATTAGGCAGATAAAGCCCGCCAAAAACACCATGCCATAGTGAATCATTACACTGGCTTCTATAAAGCAGGTCTTTAAATTCAGAGTTGTTTTTATATTTTCTGCCTCTTATAGATAAATCAACAGTTCTTTTATGCAGTCTGTTACTTTCTGGATATTTTACAAGGAAGTTTTTCCAAACACTCCCTTTTAAAAACTGTTCTATATCATGATTAAATGGAGATGATTTTAAATATTCTTTTATTTCTTCAAATTTTTCTGCCTTATCTGCAAAAAGCGACCACTGTCCCATTTCTTCATAGCTTGTGATAGGAAGATATACATGACCTGATGGTTTTACTTTTTTTACAGCTTCTTCATAGTGCATAAATTCTATTTCTTTTTCTGCCATAATTGCTTTAATAAAGTTTTTCAGCCAGCCTTTTGTATATACCCAGTCATAAGTATTGGGCCATACACCAAATTTTTCTCCATCATCAAAGCATGAAATAAGTTTTACATTTCTGTTTTTAGCTTCAAGAATATGCTTTATAACTTCTTCCTGAGGTTTAAATGGAGTTAAATATCTAAGCCCCATATCAATAGGAAAAATGTTTACAAGGCAGCCATCCTGCTCAGTTGTAAAATAACCAGTTAAAGATTCTTGTGGAAAGCCTGCTGCTATTAAGTGATAGTCATCAACTATTATATTTTTAATGCCTATTTCTGCCATATCAGGAATAACGGCAGGGTCCCACACTCTTTCTGTCAGCCACAGACCTGCAGGTTTTTGACCAAAATAATTGTCAATATAATCTATAAGCATTTTAACCTGTCCTTTTCTGTCATCACTGGGGATTGCTGAAAGTATAGGCTCATAGAAACCACCTGCAAAAAATTCAACTCTGCCTTCATCGCTGATTTTTTTAAGATTATTAAAAACATCTTCTCTATGATTTCTTATATATTCTAAAAGCCAGCCGCTGTAATGTGCTGAGAATTTAAATTTTTTGTTTTTTAAAGCCACTTCAATAAATGGAGCATAGCTTTCATTTATTGCCCAGTCTACAACATTGTAAAAATTTTCAGCAGGCTGGTGGCAGTGAATTCCAAATAAAAATGGTATTTTCATATTAACCTCTATAATTATTCCTATTTTATACTATCCATTCCTCTTTAAAATCATCTGCAATATTTATTTCTACAGCATTATAAAGAGGTGCTTTTTCAATAACAAGACCGTTTTGTATCAGCTTAAATTCTAAATATATTTTTTCAGCTCCTTTAAATAATTTTAAAGGAATAGACGCTTCTAAAATATGGTCTATTGCATAAGTTATATCTCCAGATGTATTTTTTTTGCAGTCTAAATCTATTTCAAAAGTCTTTTTGTTATCACTGCATGATACATCTATCTGGCAGACTGTATTTTCTATTGATGAAAAATCGCTTTTTAAAGCAATATACAAGTTTTCATCATCAAAGCCATAAAGTATATGCTGCAAAATATCACCACCTGCATGCATAGAGCCTGCATCAGATTTCAAATCAAATTCGCCAGCACCAAGCCATTCAAAAAAGTTGCTGATTTTACCTTCTATCTTAGGACAGATATAAGATGAAGGTTTTGTAATGACACCAGAATTTTTTACAGCTTTTATTGGTGTAAAAAGCTCTGATGGCACATTTAATTTTAAGAGCCTGTATATGTTAACAAGATGAGTTCTAAAAAGTTTGTCAAATATATCTGCCTGTATAGAAAAATGGTCATCTCCATACCACCAGAACCAGTCGCTGCCTTCTGCTGCATGGTATTCTTTATAAATCTGTTCAGCAGCAGCCTTATCAGCATTTGAAATATGTTTTTCAATAGAGCGTTTAGTTTTGCTTAGCAGTTCCCATGCTTTATTTTTTTCAGGATGACCTATCCATATACGGAAGTTACCCATAATCCATGAGCCGGCTTTAATATTATGGAGAGTTTCTTCTGGTATATCATAGTTGCTGATTACTTCTGAAAATGTCTGAGTTTGCAGCCAGTCAGTATGAGTGAGCCTGTCATAAAGTTTTGTAAAAAAGTTATAAGCATTTTTATTATAATATTCCCATGCATTTTCCCCATCTAATATAACAGATACATGGGGAGAAAAATCAACAGAATCATATATATTTTTTAAATGGTGCATAAAATCATTAACGGCATCATCTTCATTCCATGATGAATAAGTAAAACCTATTAAGTCAGAGAGCATTTTATCTCTAAAAAATATATTTATTTTATTACCGTTATGTATTTGAAAATGTTTTTGATAAAGCCTGTGTCTGTTTGCTCCATCTTTCATATTAATTTGAAGACTGTTGCCTAAAACTTCTTCATCTGTAGCTATCCAGCTGATACCATTGTCTGCAAATATTTCAGCTGCTTTCTGGCTTACACTGCCTTCTGCAGGCCACATTCCTTTTGGTCTGAAACCAAAGTGTGATTCAAATTCATTAAGCCCTTCTCTTACATGCCATGAAGCATCATCTTCTAAACTGCCTTCAAAAGCTGGCATATTCATATCAGGGCAAACTTCTTTTGCAGAATTAATGTCTATAAGTAATGGAAGAATAGGGTGATAAAATGGAGTGCATGATATTTCTGCCTGATTATTAACCTGCAGTCTTTTATGAATTTCTACTATTTTTGATACCCAGTCTGCAGCATGTTTTAAAAGCTCAATTTTATCTTCTTCTGTAAAAGAAGAGCCTTTACTTAAAAGGTATTTTATATGGGTATCTTCCTGCCTTAAATATTCGCCGCACCATGAAAGTATATATACAACTTCTAAATCTAATATTTCAGCATCTGAAAAATCTGCAGCATTTCCATTTGATGCGACAATTTTTTGATGCAATTCATAAAACCTTTTAATAGGTTTAATCATAGTATTAAAGTTTGCCATACAGCACTGGTTTAAAACAAGCTGGCGTTCTTCCTGAGTAAGTGATGATGTTTGTTTACGCATAAGTATAAGGAAATTATCTGCTGCATTAAAATCTGTATATTCTTTTAACTGAATAAGCAGCGAAGGCACATAGTTAAATACAGCCTTAACACCAGATTTTTCTACATGGGCAGCCATTTCATAATAATCTTTTAAGGCATGCAGATATACCCATGGCATATAAAACCTGCCATCACTGTCATTTTTATAATAAGGCTGGTGTTGATGCCACAGTAAACTTAAATATAATTTTTTCATCATCTATTTCCTTATGTTTTTACATATTAAAACTAATTAAGCCGGACACTACTTTACCGGCATTATACTATATACTACTAATCTAATATTGTTATATAATAAGTAACTCCTGCCCTGTGTTTAAGGGCAGGAAATATTTATTTATTCTGCATCGTGTTCTTCAATCCATTTATTTATTTTATCAACAAATTCTTTATGGATTGCATCACCTTCTTTTTCTGTTTTTCCTTCAATGTATAAGTGAACATTTGGGGAATACTGGTCTGGCACCATGTGAGCCCACCCGCCGTCAAGAAGTATTTTAATACCATCTAAGAAAGAAGCTTCTTTTTCTCTTGCTTCTTCACTCATTTTTCTCATTAAAAATCCTTTTACTTCAACAGGACAGTTAATTACTGAGTGATAAAATTTATATTCTGGTATTTCTGATACTATTTCAGAAAGTGGTTTGCCTATTTTATTCATCATTTCAACTATTTTTAATGAAGCATACATTGCATCAGGTGTAGTGTTATGTTCAGTAAAGCAGATGAAGCTTCTTAAATTGCCTGTAAAATAGTAATCTTTTAAAAATGTTCCTTTAATGCCTGTAAAAGAGCCGTGTATTACTTCCACATTTTTAAGTTTATGGTCAAGCACACTAGGAGCAAAAGCAGGCAGATAGACTTTTACTTTTTTATCAACAGATTTATCTATTAACAAAAGCATAAGCATAAGCAGTTTATGACCGTTAAGTTTTTCGCCCATATCATCAATAACTGTTAAACGCTCGCCAGATGGGAATATAGTAAATCCGGCATCAGCATTTAATACTTTAACAATATTAGCAGCCTGCTGTATTGCAGCATCCTGCTGATGTTCAGAGCGTGAAAGTTTAAGCTCATCATGGTTTGCATTTAATATAATAGAATCAATACCTACTTTATTAAGTATTTTAGGCAGAATAGGGTCTGTTACACCATTAAGCAGGTCAAGAACTATTTTTGTGCTCTTAGCCATAAGCGAAGTCTGGTCAATACTTCTTAAAAGCCCTTCAATATAAAACTCTTTAACCATTTGTTTTTCATTAATATCGCCTATTTCATTGTGTGTTACACGCCTGAAATTTTCTCTGAAAAATGCTCTTTCAAGATTTTTTTCAACACCAGAGTCTATACTGTCGCCAGCATCATTAAAGAAAAGTATTTCTGTGTGAGTTGGGTCACAAGGAGACTGTCTGAAATGAACACCGCCAACTTCGCCAAAAGTAGAAAGTTTATAACGCATAGCAGGCAGAGCTTCCATTTTTAAATCAACAGCATTAACACCAGTTGAAAGAAGACCACCTAAAAATGCTCTTTTAAGCATTCTTGAAGCTTTATGATAATCCCTTGATGTAAGGATTTTAGCACCATGTGGTAAAAGTGAGCCAAAAGCTGCACCAAGTTTTGCTGCCATATCTGCTGAAAGCTCAATATTTGTTCTGGCACTTACTTTGCCGCCTTCAAATATAGAGTTTTTCCATTTATCACCCCATATAAGATTAGATGAAACAATAGAGCCTTCTTCCACCTGTTTATTAGGCCATGCCATAATATCTTTTTCAAATACAACATTATTGCCAATAGAAGTGCCTTCTGCAATAATAACTCCATATTCGCATTTTACTTTGCTGCCAACAAGCACACTGTCGCAGAAAACTGCATTAGTAATAGAGCAGTTGACACCAATATTTACTTTATTCCAAAGGATAGATTTAGAAATTGATGTATTCTCATCAACAGAGCAGTCGTTGCCCATGCAGCAGTCAGAGATTTTTGCATTAGCTCCAAAAGAACAGTTATCACCAACAACAACCAAACCTGTAATTTCAACACCTTCTGCCATTTTAAAATTTTCGCCATGGTATAATACACCTTCATTTAAAGTAACTTTTGTTCCTTCAAATGGCAGCTTAATCATGCCTGATGCAATTTCAAGTAAAGAAGTTCTGTATGAGTCAGGGTTGCCTACATCTCTCCAGTAGCCTTTTGCATTGTATCCATATATATGTGTTCCGCCTGCCATAATGCTTGGGAATAAGTCTTTTGAAAAGTCAAAGTTTTTATTTTCTGGTATATAGTTTAAGATTTCTGGTTCAAATACATAAATACCAGTATTGATAGTGTCGCTGAAAACTTCACCCCAGCCCGGTTTTTCAAGAAAACGGACTATTTTGCCATCGCTGTCAGTAATTACAACACCAAACTGTAAAGGGTCTGGCACAGAAGTAAGTGTAATAGTTGCTTTTGAGTTTTTATCTTCATGATATTTTATAATTTCTGGTATATTAAAATCAGTAATTAAGTCGCCACTTACAACAATAAAGCGTTCATTAAGAAATTTTTCTGCTTTTTTAACTGCACCTGCTGTGCCATAGTCATCATCTGGCGTAAAATATTCTATATGAATACCAAGTTTAGAGCCATCGCCAAAATGCTCTTTAATAATTTCAGGCTTAAAGTAGAGAAGGATAGCAATGTCCTTAATGCCTGCATCACGCAGAGACATTATTATATACTCCATCATAGGCTTGTTGTAAACAGGAATCATTGGTTTTGGAACACTTGATGTGAGGGGCTGTATCCTTGTTCCAAATCCACCAGCCATAACAACTGCTTTCATAATTGTACCACCTTTATATTTCTTTATTTTTTAATTGTTTTTAAACAAATTAAATAAAGTCTTTGCTGTAAAAGTAATATAAAATGCACTTACTAATATTTAAAGACTGTTATTTAGGAATAATTAACTGACCTTTATTCTAGCTTTCTTTAGCAAGCACTTTTTTCACTTCTTCTTTTAAAGAGTCTGTATCTTGAGATTTCACCCAGTATCCGTCTGCACTCCATGTTGAAAAATCATCTTGATAAGCAGAGTAAGCTGTGGCAAGGATAGTTTTCATACCTTTGTATTCTTTAACTATACGCTGCAGAATATCAATACCACTTTCACCTTTTAATTTAATATCAAGCAGGCAAAGGTCTATTTTTTCTGTTTCTAATATTTTAAAACATTCTGCAGAGTTAGATGCTTCAAAAGTGTTATAGCCTTCTTCCTTTAAAACTGATGAAAATAGAAAACGAATATCTTCCTCATCATCAACTAATAAAATATTATAAGCCATAAAATCCTCCTTTTAAATTGTGTATAAAACAGATTGATAAAGAATTATATTTTGCTGAGAAACTGATAGATTTTGGTATGCAGTAAAATAATGCAGCAAAATACACTCCATAAAAAGAGTATAACAGAATAAACTTAAATATGCTACAAAAAAATATCAATTAGTTAATTATTTTTTTAAAATTATAACAGTAATATAAAATAATAAAAAATACAAAAAAGAGCTTTTTTGAAAAAGCCATTATATATCAGTAATTAATACTGTTTTAACAGGTTTATTGGTATGCTGTAATCACTGGCTTTAAATATATAACTGCCAGCAACTGCACAAGTCATTCCAGAAGATGCAAGCCTTGCAATTGTCTTGTCATTGACACCGCCATCAACTTCTATTATAAAACTATGTTTTATATTTTCTTCCATAATTTTTAATTTAGTAATTTTATCATAACTTGTTTCAATCAGGCTTTGGGCAGGAAAGCCGGGGTTTACTGACATAATAAGAACTAAATCAAGAAATGGCAGTATTTCTTCAAGCATAGATACTGGTGTGCCGGGGTTTAAAGAAATGCCTGCTTTTTTTCCCTTGCTTTTAATGTATGAGATTGTTCTTTGAATATGTTTATCAGCTTCAAAGTGCGGCACAATAATATCTGCTCCTGCATCAATAAAATCATCTATATACTTTGCTGGGTTATCAATCATCAAATGAACATCAAATATTTTATCTGTATGTTTTCTTAAAGCTTTAACTACAGGTGCTCCAAAAGTAATATTTGGAACAAAAGAGCCGTCCATAATATCTAAATGTATCCAGTCTGCTCCAGCCTTATCTACTGCTTTAATTTCTTTTTCTAAATTAGCAAAATCTGCACTTAAAATAGATGCGGAAACTATCATTTAATCCTCCAAAATAATATATAATTATACATTATTATATAAAAAAAGCAATAACTTAGACCAGCGATTTTTGATAGTAAATAATAAGATTTTTATTTCTTATAATTAAAATTGCAGGTTTTTTTAGGAAAATATTAAATCTTTTTATCAGCTGTCTTTTAGCAAAGATAGTTATAATTATTTTATGATTATTTGCATGTATAGTGATTTGCAGGCTATTGTTTTTTAAAACACTTTTATTATATGTGATTATTCATTACAAAAATTTTACACAATCATATATTTTTCTTTTATTTTTATAAAATATATGCTATATCCAGATTATGAAAAAATTGACTTTTTTGATAATTTTATTATATTTGTCTATTTTTGGCAACTCTTATGCAGAGCTTACTGCAGGTAAGTTTATAAATAATCCAGATGTTGATGTTTTTGTTAATAAAATGAATAATCAGCATGGTTTTAGTAAAGATTATCTTTATGGTGTTTTTGATAAAACAATGCATTCAGGTTTTACTCCAAAGTATATGAACAGCCCTGCTGAAAGTGTAAATACATGGGCAGTTTACAGGAAAAAGATGGTAAATAATATCCGTGTTGATTTAGGTGTAAGATATTTTAAAGAACATAAAACAGAGCTTTTAAAAGCACAAAAACATTATGGGGTGCCTGCTTATATTATTGCTGGTATAATAGGTATGGAAACTAATTATGGATATTCCCCTATGAAGTTCCGTGCTGTTGATTCTATTGCAACTCTTGCATTTTATTATCCAAGGCGTGCTGAATATTTTCAGAGAGAGCTTGAAGCATTATTTTTATTTGCAAGAAAAACAGATACTGATATTTTTGATATTAAAAGCTCTTATGCTGGAGCTATTGGTATACCGCAGTTTATGCCAAGCAATGTGCTGACTTATGCTGTCAGTGGCACAGGAAATAAACATATAGATATAATTAATAACCATTTGGATGCTTTATACAGTGTTGCAAACTTTTTGAAGAAAAAGGGCTGGAAAACAGGGGAGCCTGTTTCTATGAAAGTGCATGTAAAAGGTAAAAAATTTCATAAATATGTGACAGAATCACCATGTAATGGCTATAAAGTAACTGTTAAGACATTAAAAAATGCAGGGGTATCATTTCCATTTAATATTTCTAATGATACAAAAGCCATACTTTTTACAGTGCAGGCAGAAAATGGTAAAGAGTATCATGCAGCTTTTAATAATTTTTGTGCTGTTTACAGGTATAATCCAAGTATTCATTATGTTTTAGGTGTGAATTATTTAGGAAATACTGTTGGCTCTCGTGCGGGAGCTAAACTATATTCACACTAAAATAATATGATGAGGCTGAAATGAAGAAAAATATTTTATATTTATTACTGTTTTTTTTAGTATTTATATATGGCTGTGGTGAAAATATGTATGCAGATGTAGATAATAATTATTCACTGGCGGCTAAGCAAGACCAGTTAGATTTTGAATTTATTGGTAATAACTGTGCTCCAGTTATGAATTATTATAATAGTGTAGACTCAACTGGTGCAGCTTTATCAAGGGATGATACATTTAAATTTTTAAGTGCAATATTACACTGTGGTGGTTTTAATGTTATTGGCGGCATAGATATGGTTAGTAAAACAGGCACATCTGATGTGTATGGTGTTGTTGCTGGCATGCTTGGCATATCAGAAGTAACTTTTGAAAATTTAAATGCTATAAGTCCATATTATAAAAAAACAGTTGATATATGCTATATTAGACATGCTCTTGCAAAAGATAATAATACTACTCTTGATAAAAGCACTGCTTCATTATGCGGATTTGCTGGTATGATAAGCACTGCATTAAATGTTTCATCTCTTATTATTTCTATTGCAGGTGAAGATATTCCTGTAAAATTCAGTGAAATCGGTTTTCAGCAGGCATTGAAGCAGATAGATATAAATATGGCAGTAGATAATTTTTTTGCAAATGCAGAAAATGACACATATTTAGAAGAATTAACATTAACACTAAACACAGCTTTTAATGGGTTATCATCTATGGAAAGTTTTTTAGGCGGCTCTACTGATATGGTAAATGAAATGAAAAGCAGTCTGTTTGATGAAGTTTTAAATCAAGTATCTGAAGATAAATTAAAATCATATATAACAAGTATACAAGAAGGTCAAAATATCAGCAGTAATGGGGCTAATGACCGCATTCAAGGCAATGGCTAAGGTTATGGGGGAATATAGGTATGAAATTTAAAGCAATTTTAGTTACTCTTTTAGTAATCATTCCATTTGCATCAAGCTATGCTCAAAAAGCAGTTTTTTCACGAGAATATCCTAGAATGATGACTTCTGTGCGTGCTATGGGTATGGGGAATGCTTTTTTTGGTGTAAGTGATGATAAATATGCAGCTTTTTATAACCCTGCAGGTCTTGCTATGAATAAAAGTGTATGGAATGTTGATATTATTCCATTAAGCATTGGTGCCAACAGCAATATGATTTCAAATGCCACAGATTTGGGAAGTATGTTTTTAAAAGGCGGTTTAAGTACAGATACTATTGTAAAAACATTAGATGGTATGATGGGTCAGTATAATAATATAAGTCCTATTACTTTTTTTCCTGCATTTACATATAAAAACTGGTCTTTTGGTATATTTGTAAACAGCTATGCAGATGTGCTTACATATAATAAAGTAATGCCAACAGTTTCTGCAAAAATTCATGCAGATGCAGGTGCAGTTTTAACTTATGCACATTCATTTTTAAAAGATAAATCTTTGCATTTAGGTGTATCATTAATGGGTTTTTACCGTATGGGTTACAGTGCAACATATACAGCAGTTGATATTGCAAATCTTGATACAAACGGCATAGTAAGTGATTTATTAGAAAACACTGGCTGGGGTATTCTTGCAAGTGTTGGTGTAATGTATGAACTTCCATGGCTTAGAAAAGAATTAAATGCAAGAGTAGGGCTTTCCTTTAATGATTTTGGGTATCAGTATATGGCGGACGGGCTTGATAAAATTGAGCCTACATTAAATTTAAGTTTAGCAATTTCACCAAACTGGGAGTTTATTTCATCTAATATAGTTATAGATTTTAATGATTTATTATTTATGAACGGCACTGATGATTCTTTTGGCAAGCGTGTAAATATTGGTGCAGAAATAGGATTTTGGAACAGGATATTTCTCCGCACAGGACTTCATCAGGGATACTGGACAGCAGGTGCAGGCATTAATATCTGGGCACTTCGCATAAATTATGCTTATTATACAGAAGAGCTTGGTGCTTATGCAGGTCAGTATTCAGACCAGCGTCATGTAATAGAAGTAGTTTTAGGCTGGGACCAGCTTAAAAAGCAGCCAAACAGCAGGCTTATTGACTAGATATTAAAATAAAATGAAAAAATCTGTATTAATAACATTTTGTGTAGTTTTTTTATTATATGGCTGTGCAGAAAAACAAAAAGTTATTACTGGCGGGCAGCTTTTGCAGGTAGTAAGCCATGTAAAAGCTGAGCCATCAAATCCAAAAGATTTTGAATTAAAAATACCAGAATCTTCAATGATTAGAAATTCTTTAGTCAGCTTTAATAAAACATATCAAAGAGTATACAGTGACAGCAATGTAACATCAATGGCAGCAGGTAAAGAAATGATTACTGTTTTGAAGCCAGATGAAATAGGTTTTACAATTACAAGCTGTCCGGGACTTTATTTAAAAAATACTTATGACAATGTAAGAGTATACGGACTAGAAGCAGCAATATATAATAGCAGTTATATAGATGTTTATTCTGCTTCAGAATGTGCAAGTTTAGGAACATATCCTAGAATGTTAAACGGCAGTGTGGAAATAGTGCCAAACTATATTATAGAATGGGCTGGCTCTCAGGCAGCATTAAGAAATTCTTATAATGGTGATGAACTCTATACTGGTGATACAGGGCTTTTAATAAAAGCAGCAGGATATGTAAATGGTGCACCTGTTCTTTTGCAGGAAAATGGCTATATATTAACCTATGATAAAAGTATGCAGGCTTTTATATTAACAGGGCAAATTCCATCAGGTTATAATGAAATATACCATTCTGAAGGCAGATTTTATGGCACATTAAAAGATGAAAAGAAATTTTTTGTGCTTGATAATGACACAGTAAAAATCAGCGATAATACAGACTGCACTGCAAGCCCATACAGTGTTTCAGGGCTGTGCGGCACTACATTAATAACTGATAATGAAATATATCATGACCTGCCTGTAAAAGATAAGTTTGCTTCCACATCTACCACTTTTATTACCCTTGATAAATCAAATATAAATATATATTATCTTGAGACAGTTTGGCAGAGATTTTTATCTATGAGTTATGAAAGGCCAAAGGCATGTGTTTCTGGTAAAACTGTATATTATAAGTCATTCAGTGGCAGTATTTATCAAAATATAAATGGAAAGGAAAGCAAAATATCAGTAATGCCTAAAAAATGTTCCAGTAAAAATGTAGTCCTTAATTATGGTGAATTTTACTGTTCTGGCAAAAAATGTGGTAAATTCGCCATACCTATTAAAAATAATAAAGATGCAGTAATGTATCGCCGAGTAGAAGATAATACTATATATTATTATTTTGATAATTTAGATTTTTTGCCTTTTAAATCAGGCTCAAAATGACTTATAGTGTGAAAACTGTATGGACTTACAGTGTTACAGGAAAAAGAAATTTATTTAGTGGCTTAGTTCAAGAATCTTGTATAAGTCCATTTTATATTTGTGCAGATATTTTAAATAAAGTGCTGTATTATAAATATGTTCTTTTAATAAAACATAAATTATGCTATATTAAGCCACTAAACTAAATAAATAAGGATAATGATATATGGAATTACTTTCTCCTGCTGGGAATTTTGAAAAATTAAAAGCTGCTGTTCGTTTTGGAGCAGATGCAGTATTTATGGGTGGTCCTGCTTTTGGTTTGAGAGCAAATGCAGGCAACTTTTCATTTGATGAAATGGAAGAAGCCTTTAAATACCTACATGACAGGGGTAAAAAAGGATATGTTACTGTTAATATATATCCACAGACTAATGAGCTTGAAAGTATTAGGCAGTATCTTAAAAAATGCGAGCAGTTAGGGGCAGACGCTTTAATTATAAGTGACCCTGGTATATTTTCAATAGTTAAACAGGAAGGTATAAAAACACCTGTATCAATAAGCACTCAGGCAAACACAACAAACCTTGCCGCTGTTAATTTCTGGGCATCTCTTGGTGCTTCCCGTGTTATTATGGCAAGGGAAGTGAGAAAAGAAGATTTAGTAGAAATTATGAAAAATGCTCAGTGTGAAGTAGAAACCTTTATTCATGGAGCAATATGTATATCTATGAGTGGAAGATGTTTAATAAGCTCATATATGACAGGAAAAGATGCAAATAATGGAGAATGCACTCATCCGTGCAGGTGGAATTATGCTTTAATGGAAGAAAAGCGTGATGGAGAATATTTTCCAGTATATGAAGATGACAGGGGAACATATTTATATAATTCTAAAGACTTATGTCTGCTTGATAGAATAGGCGAGCTTGTAAAAATGGGCTCTGCAAGTGGTAAGATAGAAGGCAGAATGAAAAGTATAATGTATGTTTCCATTGTAACTGGTGTATACAGGCAGGCAATAGATTTAGCTGTGAAAGATGCAGATAATTATAAGCCGCTGCCAGAATGGCGTCATTTACTGGAAAGTGTAAGCAACAGAGGATATATTGAAGGCTTTTACGGTGGCGAATATGATACAAATGCAGTAAATAGAGAAACAAGTGGATATTCCCGCTCTGCTGCATTTTTAGGTGTTGCATTAAAAGACAGCTCAAATGATGAATTAGAAATTACTTGCAGGGCAAAATTTGCACCAGATGAAGAAATAACTATACTTACTCCTGATTTGAAAAAAATTAAAGTTATACCAGAAATAGTTTTAGATGAAGGGAATAATAAGGTAGAGGCCACAAGACCTAACTATATTTACAAAATACCATTTAAAGATAAAGCACCAGAAGGCTCACTTATTATGAGGTTTTAAAATGGATGTAGAAAATCGCATAAAAGAACTTGTAGATATTTTAAATAAATACAGCAAAGCATATTATATTGATAACAGCCCGCTTGTTTCTGATGTGGAATATGACAGGCTTTATAAAGAGCTGGAAGATTTAGAAAAAAAATATCCTGAATATGTTATGGAAGATAGTCCTACTAAAACAGTAGGTATAAAGCATAATAATAAAATAAAAACAATTACCCATGAAATACCAATGTATTCTTTGGAAAATTCATATTCCATAGAAGATATTAAAGAGTTTTATACAAGGCTTTATAAACTTTTTGGCTTAAATCCAGAGGTAACTGTTGAAGTAAAAATGGATGGAGCTGCATTATCTGTTACTTACGATAATGGCAGATTGCAGCAAATAGTAACACGGGGTGATGGTAAATCTGGCGAAGATATTACAAATACTGCTGTTATAAAAAACCTGCCGAAAAAAATATCATATAAGGGCAGGCTTATTCTTCGCGGTGAAGTGATTATGCCAAAAGTTGTATTTAAGCAGTTAAATAAAATAAGGGGCGAAATGGGGCAGCCTTTATTTGCAAATCCAAGAAATGCAGCAAGCGGAAGTTTAAAACTTATTAATATTAAAGAAGCATCTTCCAGAGAGCTTGAAATGTATATATATGGAACTGCCTACTGTGATGAAGAATTTATCACACATACCGCATCTCTTGATTTCTGCAAAGAAAATAATCTGCCTGTAAGCCAGTATTTATATGTATGCTCATCTATTTCTGAAGTGGAGCAGGCACTTAAAACTATTGAAGATATGCGTTTCAGCCTGCCTTATGATATAGATGGGGCAGTTATTAAAGTTAATAATAAAGACTATCAGGAAGAAGCTGGCTGGACTGCAAAATTTCCACGATGGGCAATAGCATATAAATATAAGGCTCAGCAGGTTTCTACAAAACTTTTAGATGTAATATTTCAGGTAGGCAGAACTGGTGCAGTAACTCCTGTTGCTGTGCTTGAGCCTGTGCAGATTTCTGGCACAACTGTTTCAAGAGCAAGTCTGCATAATGAAGATGAAGTTAAAAGATTAAATATAATGACAGGTGATACTGTATTTATTGAAAAAGGCGGAGAAATTATTCCAAAAGTGGTAAGTGTGCAGGAAAAATTAAGGAGTGATAATGCCAAAGAAATAGTGTTTCCTGATAAATGCCCAATATGCAATTCATTACTTGAAATAAGTGAAGATGATGCAAAAAGAAGGTGTAAAAATACAGAATGTCCAGCACTTGTGCAGGGCTCAATTATTCATTTTGCAAGCCGTGATGCTATGGATATTAAAGGGCTTGGAGAAAAAGTAGTGGAAGAGCTTTATAATGCTCATCTTATAAATAATTATGCGGATATTTATGAATTAAATGTATCTCAGCTTGAAAACAGAGAAGGCTGGGGTGAAGTTTCTGCTATTAATTTAATTAATGCTGTAAATGACAGTAAAAATATACCATTTGAAAGGGTGATTTTTGCTCTTGGTCTGCGTCATGTTGGTGCAGTTGCCGCAAAATTAATTGCAGAACATTTTAAAAGTATGGATAATCTAATGAATGCCAGCTTTAATGATTTAGAACAGGTGAAAGGTGTAGGGGAAGAAACAGCAAAATCAGTGCTTTCATCTTTGAATGATAAAAATATACAGGAAATTATCGCAAGACTGAAATCCTATGGTTTGCAGATGGAATATGTAAGCAGTGCAACAGGCAGCAGCTTAAAAGGCAGCACATTTTTAATTACAGGCACACTTGATAAGCCTAGGAAATATTATGAAGACTTAATTGTGCAAAATGGCGGCACACTTTTAAGCGGTGTCTCTAAAAACTTAAACTATTTAATAGCTGGAGAAAAAGCAGGCTCAAAGCTGGAAAAAGCAAAAAAACTTGAAGTAAAAGTTATTTCTCAAAATGAGTTTTTAAATATGATAAATAGATAAAAATATCTTAATTATAACTGCATCATAAAGTATCTGTTTTAGATACTTCGCTTAAAAATCAAGCTCAGTATGACAGTGCAGTTTTCACAATATAAGTCATTTTGAGCCTGATTTTAAAGGCGAAAAATCTAGATTACATATATTGCAGTAATGTATAATATATTTTTGATTTTTACTATATTCTAATATATTTTGCTTCTATAATATCTTCTAAATTGCTAATTTTTTTTACAACTTCAGAAGATACTTTATCATCTACAAGAACAAAAGAAATAGCTTCACTTCCTTTACTGCCTACTCGTGCAAGTCCAAAGTTAGCAATGTTGATATTATTTTCACCAAGCAGTGTTGCAACTTTACCAACAATGCCCGGACGGTCATTATTTCTAAAATAGATATAATTGCCGCTTGCTTCTAAATCAAGTGTATAGTTGTCAATAAATAATATTTTGCCAATATTTTCTGCAAAAAGTGTTCCGCCAATTGTAGTTTCTTTGCCATCATTTGTTTTTACTGTTAATACAAGCAAATCGTTATATTTATCATAATGGTCATTTTTAGCTTCCATTATATTAATATTTCTATCTTTTGCTAAATATGGTGAGTTAATAAAAGAAACAGAATCTTCAAGCACAACTTCTAAAAAGCCTTTTAATGCTGCAATAGTAAATGGCTGATAGTTAAATGGCGAATCAAATGTTCTCTCGCCAAAATCTTCTTCAAATCTTTTACCAACCATAGTAAATCTGATTTCTTCTGGTCTGCCTGTAATAAATTGAGAAGCAAGTCGTCCCATACTTCTTGCAAGCTCAAAATAACGCTGTAATTCTTCAGGCAGAAGTGATTTCATATAAGGAATATTTACAGCATTAGCATAAGACCTGCCTTCAAGAGCATTAACTATCTGCTCGCATATAATAACAGCAACACCTTTTTGACCTTCATGAGTATTTGCACCAATATGAGGCGTTACAAATATATTATCAAGTTCTAATAATTTCATACCTTTTGGAGGTTCATATGAAAAAACATCTGTTGCAGCAGAAAATAATTTACCGCTTTTTACAGCCTCATAAAGAGCATCTTCATCTACTAAACCGCCTCTTGCACAGTTAACAAATACAGCTCCATCTTTCATCATATCAAACTGAGGTTTTGCTATCATACCTTTTGTTTCTTCAGTTAATGGTGTATGCAGAGTAATAACATCAGCCTGAGATAATACTTCATCAAGAGAGTTGCATAAAGTAACACCAAGGTTTTCTGCACAGGACTGTTTAACATAAGGGTCATAAGCAAGCACTTTCATACCAAATGCTTTACATCTTGTAACAACATTACCGCCAATTCTACCAATACCAACAATACCGAGAGTTTTATCTAAAAGCTGAATACCCATAAATTTCTTTCTGTTCCATTCCCCAGCTTTAACAGAGCTGTTAGCAGCAGGAATTTTACGGCATGCAGCTAATATCATCCCCATAGTAAGCTCAACAGCAGCATAAGTGTTACCTGTTGGAGCATTCATAACAATAAGACCTTTTTTGCTGGCTGTCTCAATATCAACATTATCAAGACCAACACCTGCTCTGCCTATAATTTTAAGTTTGCCTGTATTTTCAAGTAAATCAGCATCTACTGTAGTGCCGCTTCTAGTAATAACAGCATCATAATTGCCAAGAATATGTTTTAAATCAGCATTAGAAATACCTGCACGGATTTCATAATTAACGCTTTCTGCTTTTTCTAAAATCTCAATACCTTCCTCTGCAATATGGTCAGTAATAAGAATATCAAATTTTTTCACAATCCACCTCAAAAATAGCTTTAATAATTAAAAGCAGGATAACAATATCAAAATTCTCTTAACTAATCAAGAGTAACTATTAAATTTCATCATTTTTTGTTTTTAGTTTTAAAAGATATTTATTTCATCATCAGTAAGGACTTTATCACAATATCTTTTTTATCACAGGCATTTCACTTTCAGCTAAAATTTCTGCTGCCAAAGATAGAAAAGTATACTTTGATTTCATAATTATCCCTGCTGTATAATATATTTTCCTTGATATTTTATACTACTGTATATATACTTGTCAAAACATTTATAAACTAAATATGAGGATACAAATATGGCTTTCAACGACTTGCTATTAAAAGCATTAAATAAAGAAAAAACAGAGCGTCCGCCAGTATGGCTTATGAGGCAGGCTGGCAGATATATGCCAGAATATATGGAAGTGCGTAAAAAAGTTTCATTTTTAGAATTATGTAAAACACCAGAGCTTGCATGTGCTGTTACATTACAGCCTGTTGATATATTAGGTGCAGATGCTGCAATTTTGTTTTCAGATATTTTAATACCTATTGAGCCAATAGGGGTAAATTTAAGCTTTAATCCTGCCCCTGTTATATCTAACCCTGTAAGAACTATGGAAGATGTTAACAGACTTAACCATTTTAACCCAGAAAGCGATGCACCATTTGTATATAAAACAATAGATTTACTTGTTAAAAAGTTAAATGTTCCATTAATTGGCTTTTCTGGTGCACCTTTTACTCTTGCATGCTATATGACAGAAGGAGCTGGCTCTAAATCATTTTTAGAAATCCGTAAAATGATGTTAAACACACCAGATGTTTTTCATTCTCTTATGAAAAAATTAACTGAAGATACCATAAAATATTTACAAAATCAGGTGAAACATGGCTGTGCTGCTATCCAAATGTTTGATACATGGGCAGGTATTCTGCCGCCTGCAGAATATAAAGAAATGGTATTTCCTTATGTAAAAGAAATAAGCGAAAGCATTTCTGCTCCATTTATATATTTTGCAAAAGACGGTTCAGCCTATTTTGATACTATTAAAGAACTAAACTGTGCAGGTATAGGGATTGACTGGAAAATCAGCTTAAAAGAAGCAAATGTCATGCTTGGCAGTAAATTTAGCCTGCAAGGTAATTTAGACCCAGCAATACTATTTTCTAACAAAGCATCTATTAAAAAATATGCAGAAACTGCAATAAATGAAGGAAAATTATGTCCTGGTCATATTTTTAATTTAGGTCATGGAATTATGCCTGCAACACCTGTGGAAAATGTGAAATATTTAATAGATGTTGTTAAAGGTTTAGCTTAATATGAAAAAAGATGTATTGTTTATAATGGGTATGGGCGGTCCAGACAGTATTGAAGCAATAGAGCCCTTTTTATTTAACCTTTTTTCAGACAGAGATATAATAAACTTTCATGTGGGAAATATTCTGCAAAAATTTATTGCAAAAAAAATAGCTGCAAAACGCTCTAAAAAGCTATCACCAGAATATTTAAAAATGGGATATAATGGTGCATCGCCGCAGAATATAATTCACAGAAGAATCTTTAAAGCACTTGAAAAATATTATATAGATTTAACAGGCAGGCAGTTAATGGTTATAGAAGCAAACTGCTACTATCATCCATTTTTTGATGAGGCTCTTGAAGTGCTTAAAAATACAGAGTGTAACAGAGTAATATTTACAACAGTTTATCCACAGTATTCTTTAACTACTGTAGAAGCATGCTTTAACAGACTTGCAAAAATGTATAATATTTCTGGCAGTAATAAATATAAAAGTGTAGTTATTCCATACTGGTATGAAAATGAAAAATACTGCAAGGCATTATCTAAAAGAATATTAAAGGCTGCAGAAAAGCTGAATAAAGATATAAAAGACTGCCATGTGCTTTATTCTGCCCATTCTGTGCCAATGAGTTATATAGAAAAGGGCGACCCTTACCCTGAACATATAAAAAACCACATATATATAATTAATAAAATGACAGGTATAAAATCATTTGAAACTGCTTATCAAAGTAAAGTAGGTCCTGTGAAATGGATGCAGCCTGCTATGATAGATATACTTGAAAGCTATAAAGATAAAAATATTGATAATATAATTATTGTTCCTATATCTTTTATTTCTGACCATATAGAAACATTAATAGAGCTTGATGAACAGCTTATGCCAATATTAAAAAATGCTGGCAAAAATATAGTTCGGATAGAAAGTTTAAATGACAGCCCTGATTTTATTGAAGCTTTAAGTGATGTTATAAATATTTAATTTTGGAGTATTTAATGAACAGTTTTTTTGCTTTTATAAAAATGATAAAATTAGAACATTCTCTTTTTGCACTTCCCTTTGCCTTTGTTGGTATGATATTAGCAGCTAATGGACTGCCTTCATGGAATATAATATTATGGGTAGTTGTTGCAATGGTTGGTGCAAGAAGTGCCGCTATGGGTATAAACAGATATGCAGATGCTGAGATAGATGCACGAAACCCCCGCACTGCTTCAAGGGAAATACCTGCTGGCAATATTTCTAAAAAAGCAGCATTATTTTATATTTTATTAAGCCTTGCTGTATATTTTGCAGCAGCATTTATGCTTAACAGGTTAACAGCAATACTTTCCCCTGTTCCTGTATTGATATTTATATTATATGCTTATGCAAAAAGGTTTACAAACTTCTGCCATATAATTTTAGGCATAGCATTAGGACTTGCACCAATTTGTGCATGGATTGCTGTAACCGGAAGGGTTGATACTGCACCTTTTATATTAGGAAGTGCAGTAATATTATGGGTAGCTGGTTTTGATATATTATATGCAGTGCAGGATATAGAATATGACAGAAAAGAAGGGCTGCACTCTATCCCTGCAGTTTTTGGAACAGGTGGTTCTTTAATAATTGCAAGAGTGCTGCACTTTGCAGCTATATGTTTATTTATATCATTAATGGCATTTACTAATTTAGGATATATTTATTTAGCAGGGGTATTATTATCTGGTGCATTAATGGCTTATGAGCACAGCTTGGTGTCAAAAGATGATTTATCCAAACTTAATCTGGCATTTTTTAATATGAATGCTTATATTAGTATTACAATAATGATTTTTACAATTATAGATATATGGGTAGGTAAATAATGAAACGCTCATTTGTTGCATTAACTGGGGCAAGTGGTATTCTTTACAGCTTTGGTATAATTAAAGCACTGCAAAAGGCAGGCTTTGAAGTTCATACAGCAGCAGCTAATGAAGCACTTGCAAATGCTCAGGCAGAAACTGGTGCTGCATATAAAAGCATTGAAGATATGTATAAATCAAATGGTATAGAAAATATTATAATACATAATAATAATGATTTGAGTGCATCCGTTTCAAGCGGTTCATTTAAAGTAGAGCATTATATTATTGCTCCAGCTTCTATGGGGTTTGTTGGCAGATGTGCAAATGGAATTAGTTCATCATTAATAGAAAGATGTGCTGATGTTGCATTAAAAGAAAGACGGCAGTTAGTTGTGCTTTTTAGAGAAATGCCTTTATCTACTATACATTTAGAAAATCTTACAAGGCTTTCTCAAGCTGGTGCAGTAATAATTCCTGCAGCTCCAGGCTTTTATAATAAACCAGAAACTATTGATGATTTAGTTAATTTTGTAACTGGAAAAGTTCTTGATGTTATAGGTATAGATAACAGCTGTTATACACGGTGGAAAAATTGAGAATACTTTGTGTAGAATGTTTTAACCAGATAGTAAACATTAAAAAAGGTATTGCAATATGTTCCTGCTGTAATGCAGAATATAATATTGCAGAAAAAAGTACTCAGTTTAAAGTCCGCCTTTCTGGTGGGTTTATTAAAACAAGCCTGTCTTATGATGATATTGTTTTAGGTATAAAAACAGGCTCTATTTTAGCAGGTGATTATATTGCAAGTGTTGATGGACCATGGATACATGTTTATGATTCATCTTTTGAATATTATTTTAAAAAAATAGATGAACAGGATAACAGAAGCGGTATAATTTTATATAAAAAAAAGAAAAAAAAGTTGTCAGTTATTAATATGCTTGTGTTTCTTCTAATAATTTCTATTGCAATTAATTTTACATTAATTGTATTATTATATATGATGAATAGCAGAATAACCAATTTAGTAGGTCAAATAACAGGAGGCTGATTATGGATAAATCTGAAGGAAAAGACTGGTTTGCAAAAACACTTAACAATGTTACAGAAGAAACAGCAAAAGTTTACAAAATTTCTCGTTTAAAATTAGAAATCAATTCTTTTAATAAAACTTATAATGAGAAGATGCATAAAATAAGCAAACGCCTGCTTAAACTTATAGAGCAGGGAGAAATAGATGCATCTCTTTTTGAGCCAGAATACAGCTCTATTATGCAGATTTCTGAAAAAATAGAAGAAATGGAAGCAGAAGTTGAAGCTATTAAAGGCAATTTAAAATATGGATTTGGTAAAAAGAAATCTGATGATAATGAAAATATTGTAGATGTTAAACCAGAAACTGTTGAAAATGATGAGAAAAAAGAGGATAATAAATAATTATATTATTATACTGCTTATATGTGTTGTAACAGGCTGTTCTGGAACATTATTTGGTTATGATAATCTAGACAGCCTGTATAAAAATAATATAAGAAATATGGATATAAGTGTATATTATAACACTACAGATGGCTATATAACTTCCACAGTTAAAAATGTAAGCAGCACATTTATGACAAACTTAAATATGTCTATGGAATGTGAGTATAATAATGGGAATATAATCACAGATATTCATTCACTAAGCAATTTAAAAGCATACTTTTACAAAAATGTAGTCTTTCAAATAGATTATGATAAATGTAAAAGTTTAGTGTTAAAGTATATTTATTATCCACAGGAAGACGGTGGGTTTATATATACAGACAGGTTTGGTTCATATCCTATACCTGTTTCAAATGATATACCTGTTGATGGTGTATTAGTAATAAAATAATATAAGGAGGATGTATGATTAAAAGAATAAACAATGAAAAAGAGTTTTTATCAGCCTTGAATAGAGTTGATACACTAATGTTTCATGCAGTTCCTGGCACGCCAGAAGGTGATGAGCTTGAACAGCTTTCTAAAATGATAGAAGAATATGAAAATAGAAATGCTATTATTATGAGTCAGTCAAAAGTTCAAGATGATGCTATAAACTCTAAATATAAAAAATAACTTCTGTCTAAACAGTTTAACTAAGTAATTTTTTTTATATATCTTAAAAAGGCTTCTAGTCATCAATTTAATAAATGTAGTGAAATATTTTGATTTAAGATAAAATATATCTTGAAAGATATTAAACAATATAATACTATAACTTATTATGAGCATATTAATAATTAATGCAAGCCCTAGAAAAAGTGGCAATTCAACATTTATAGCTGAAAGTTTAAAGGAAAAGTATGGAGATAGCTGTCAAGTAGTAAATCTTGCAGAGCTTAATATAAAGCCATGCACTTCCTGTCGCTCTTGTAAAATTAATAACAGTTTTTGTGTTATTAAAGATGATATTTCTGAGCTTTATTCTAAACTTTTATCTGCTGATAAAATTATTCTTATTTCCCCAAATATTATGGGTTTTATTTCAAGCCATGCAAAGATTTTAACAGACAGATTTTACTGTTTGAAAACATCAGAGCGTAAAACTAAATTTGAAGAAGGCAAAAAAATGTTTTTTATATTAACTCAAAAATCAGCAGACAGAAGCCATGGAAATATGGCAGTAAACTGGGCAAAAGGTTTTTTTGAGCAATATGGATTAAAAACTTTTACTTTTGTTATACCAAACTGTGGCTATGATAATACTGATGGTGTAAAAATAAAACTTGATGAAATAAAAATGAATGTATCAATGTTTTTTAATTAAAGGAGGATACTCTAATGGCAGTTTCTTACAAAGAATTAGGTCTTGTAAACACAAAAGAAATGTTTGCAGACGCTATGAAAAATGGTTATGCAGTTCCTGCATACAACTTTAACAATTTGGAGCAGATTCAAGCAATTATTCAGGCTTGTGCTGAAACAAAATCTCCAGTTATACTGCAGGTTTCAAAAGGTGCAAGAAATTATGCAAATGCAACAATTTTAAGATATTTAGCTGTTGGTGCAGTTGAATATGCAAAAGAATTAGGCTGCAGCATACCTATAGCATTGCATCTAGACCATGGAGACAGCTATGAGCTTTGTGTTGACTGTATAGAAAAAGGCTTCTCATCAGTTATGATTGACGGCTCTCATCTGCCTTATGAAGAAAATGTTGCATTAACTAAAAAAGTTGTTGATTATGCTCATCAATTTGATGTTACTGTTGAAGGTGAATTAGGTGTGCTTGCTGGTATAGAAGATGAAGTTCAAAGCGAACATTCTCACTATACAGACCCAGACCAGGTTGAAGATTTTGTTAAACGCACTGGTGTTGATTCGCTTGCAATATCTATTGGAACATCACATGGTGCATACAAATTTAAATTAAAACCGGGCGAAAGTGTTCCACCACTTCGTTTTGATATATTAGAAGAATGTGAAAAAAGACTTCCAAACTTCCCTATTGTTTTACATGGTGCTTCTTCTGTTCTTCCTGAATATGTAGAGTTAATCAATAAATACGGTGGTAAAATGGAAAATGCAGTTGGTGTTCCTGAAGACCAGTTAAGAAAAGCTGCTAAATCAGCAGTATGTAAAATTAATATTGACTCTGATGGTCGTCTTGCTTTCACTGCAAAAGTTAGAGAAACACTTGCTACACAACCAAGTGAATTTGACCCTAGAAAATATTTAGGTAATGCTAGAAGCGAACTTGTAAAAGCATATAAAGCTAAAAACGAAAATGTTTTAGGCAGTGCAAACAGAGTGAAATAAGTATATAAGCCTAATGGGAAGTTTATCTTCCCATTAAGCTAAATAATATTATAATTATTTATGCAACTTGTTATTTTTTGAATCCAGTAATTTTGTGTATCAGTCTTTTTGAGCCTGATTTTTAAAGGCAAAAAATCTATACGGTATAAATTTCAATAACTATACATACTATTTTTATGATTATTGCAGTTTATATATGTTAGATACTTCGCTTATAAATCAAGCTCAGTATGACTTACATCTTTCACACTAGTAAGTCATTTTTAGCAAAGCGAAAAATCTATATAGTATAAATTTCAATAATTATACATACTATTTTTATAATTATTGCAGTTTATATATTTTAGATACTTCGCTTTAAACCAAGCTCAGTATGACCTAATTTACTTTATTTTATTGCAGTATTCATTATATGTATTAGTCTAATTTTTTGTGTAAGTCTAAATCAAAAATCCTGCAAATTTTATGCTTTAACAATTTTAATAATAAGTGATACAAACATCACAATAAATACAATTATTAATATTTTTTTAACAAAAGCCTGCCCGTTTTTAATAGCCATTTTACTGCCTATATAGCTGCCTAATACATTAGCTATTAAAAGCGGTATGCCAATATATATTATCACCTGTCCTGCTTTTAAGAACATTACTAATGCACCTGCACCTGAAGCAAAATTTACTATCTTTGCAACAGCTGAAGCCTGCACCATATTCATACCAAGAATTGAATAAAATGCTATAATCAAAAATGTTCCCATTCCAGGACCAAAAAAGCCGTCATATATTCCTAAAACAAAAGTGATAAATGGTGCAGCAATATAAAGCTCCTTTCTGGAAAAATCTTTTACATTATGTTTTAAATTCTTTTTAGGAATAAATGTTACAATAGCAGCAATAGGAAGAATAAAAAGAATGATTTTATTTAGAGTATCTTGAGTAACCCCTAAGTTTATATGAGAGCCTGCCATCCCGCCTAAAAATGCACACACAAGACCAATTAATGCAATAGGCCATATTACAGTTTTACTGCGGATAAAGTTATATGCGGCAGTTGCTGTGCCAAATACTGCAGGCAGTTTATTTGTAGCTACTGCCATAGTTGGAGAAAGACCAGCAAGCATTAAAGCAGGCACAAGGATAAACCCGCCGCCGCCTGCAATACTGTCAATAAAGCCTGCACAAAATGAAGCAGCAATTAAAAATGCAAGTATATAGTATGAATCAGAAATATATTCCATATAATTCCCCCAGAGTAATCTATAATATAAATTTGTAATTATTTCAATTGATTTATTCTACAATTTAATATATACCTATTCTACTATATTTTTTGGAGGCTTATTAGTGGAGCTGATTGAAGTTATATCTGCAAAACTGCATGGGATAAAAATAACAGAAAGTGCACTGCATTATCATGGAAGTGTTACAATTGATGAAGATATACTTCACAAGGCAGGTATTCGCCCTATGGAGTTTGTATATATTTGGAACAAAGCAAGTGGTGCAAGAATTGCTACTTATGTGCTGCCCGGAGAAAAAGGCAGTGGTATTGTCTGCTTAAACGGAGCTGCTGCAAGAAGCTGTCAGGTTGGAGATGAAGTGATTATATCCCTTTCTAAATATATAACAAATGACGAAATGGCATGCAGAAAAGCAAAAGTAGTTACATTTAACCATGACAGCCGCATAAACACAGTTGATGAAATATTAGAGTATGACTTTATAAGCGATACAGAGGATAACTGGCAGTTTAAAATTAATAAGCTGTATTAAAACTTTCTTTTATATTATATAATATTAATTTTATTTAAAAAAAAATACAAATTTTCTCTTGCAATATAAAAAAATAAGTTTATTAATAGAATATTATAATAATTGTTTATCTTGGGAGAGAAAAAATGAAGGTAAATGGAAATTCAGGTGCAGAAAAAAATGTATTATCTGCAATAGGCTCTAACTTTTTAGGCAGAGCTCCAAGATGGTATAAGATTTTAATTATATCATATCTTATCATTAACCCTATTTTATTTGCTATTAATCCATTTGTAGCAGGCTGGGTGTTAATGGCAGAATTTATTTCTACATTAGCATTAGCATTAGTATGCTATCCACTGCCATCTGGTGGTTTATTAGCTATTGAAGCAGTCGTTATTGGTATGACTTCCGCTGAACATGTCTATCACCATGTAGTAGATAATTTTCCAGTGTTACTATTACTTATGTTTATGGTAGCAGGTATTTTCTTTATGAAAGAACTGCTGCTTTTTATTTTTACTCGTCTTTTAGTAAGTGTTCGCTCTAAAATCTTATTATCATTAATTTTTTGCTTCCTTGGAGCATTTTTATCTGCATTTTTAGATGCACTTACTGTTACAGCAGTTGTTATTACTGTTGCTTATGGATTTTATGGGATATATCATAAATATGCATCAAACAAAGGCGACAGGCAGGCAAAATCTATTAAAGATGATGATGGTATTGATGAAATTGACAGAGAAGATTTAAATAATTTTCGTGGATTTTTAAGAAACTTAATGATGCATGCTGCTGTTGGAACAGCATTAGGCGGTGCATTAACATTAGTAGGTGAGCCGCAAAACTTAATTATTGGTAAACAAATGGGCTGGGATTTTATACAGTTTTTTAAAGAATGTTCCCCTGTTTCAGTGCCAGTATTTTTTGCCGGTCTTGTAACATGTGTTCTTACAGAAGTATTTAAAATATTAGGCTATGGCTACCAAATGCCTGAAAATGTCCGTAAGGTTTTAGAAGCTGAAGTGAAAAGAACTTCTGAAGATATGGATGTTAAAACAATAGGCAGATACATTGCAGAAGCTGCTGCGGGTGTATTTTTAATCATTGCTCTTGCTCTGCATTTAGCAGAAGTAGGTCTTGTTGGTTTAACAATTATCATTTTAGTTACATCATTTACAGGTGTTATTGAAGAACACCATTTTGGTGAAGCATTTACTGAATCACTGCCATTTACTGCACTCTTAGTTGTATTTTTTACAATTGTAGCAGTTATTGCAGACCAAGGGTTATTTAAACCTATCATTAATGTGGTTTTTGGAATGGATGGTAAACATCAGATATTAGCATTCTTTATTGCAAACGGTGTGCTTTCTGCTATTAGTGACAATGTGTTTGTTGCTACTGTTTATATTACAGAAGTTGTTGCTGCATTAAAAGGCGGTATAATTGACCAGCTTCAGGCAGATAAACTTGCTGTTGCTACAAATATGGGAACAAATATTCCATCAGTTGCAACACCAAACGGACAGGCTGCATTTTTATTCTTGCTAACTTCTACACTTGCCCCATTAATAAGATTATCTTATTTACAGATGATGAAACTTGCACTTCCATATACAATTATAATGACAACAGTTGCATTAATCGCAACATACTATAATTTGTAATGACATTAAAAGATAAAGAAGAAAAGTTAATCAATATATTAAAATGTTTTAAATCATGTGCCGTCGCTTTTTCAGGCGGCACTGATTCTACACTGCTTCTATACTATCTTTCTAAACTGAATATTAAAACAAAAGCATATACATTTCATTCTTATTTATACCCTGACAGTGAGCTGAAAGATGCTGAAAACACTGCAATACTATTAAATATAGAGCATAAGATAATTTATATTGAGCCATTAGAAATGATTGAAAATATTAAATATAACCCAAAAGAAAGATGCTATATATGTAAAAAATATATGTTTTCTATGCTAAAAACAATGGCAGAAAATGATGGCTGTGATACTATTATTGAAGGCTCAAATTATGATGATAGAAAAGATTTTCGTCCCGGATTTAAAGCTGTGCAGGAAGCTGGTGCATTAAGCCCGCTTGATATGGCAGCTCTTACAAAAGAAGATATTAGAAACCTTTTAAAACAGGCAGACTTAGACTATAATAAACCATCTTTTGCATGCTATTTTTCACGGTTTCCATACAACATAGAAATAAGTAAAGAAATGATTGAAATTATATCTAAAAGTGAATGCTATATACATTCACTTGGCTTTAACAGTGTAAGAGTAAGATATCATAATCAAACAGCCAGAATAGAAGCATCTGAAAATCATATAAAAGATATTATAAATAATAAAGAAATACGAAGTAAAATTATTACATATCTGAAATCTCTTGGATTTATATTTGTATGTATGGATTTAGAAGAATATAAAACTGGCTCTATGAATAGGCTGATATAAGTGAAATTTAAAACAATAAAATACACTATAATAATATTTGCATTATGTCATTTTTTAATACAAATAAGTTATGCATACAGCCTGCCACTATTTGATGAAAGATTTAATGAAAAGGGATTTATTAAAAAGCAGCCTTTTAACATAAGCATAGGTTATGAATACAGCAGCACAGATGGATTTAACTTAATAACATCAAGCAAAGCATTAAGTAATACAGAAATAAGTAAATACAGTAGTGGAATCAAAACAGAAGCAGACCTTTATATTACACCATTTCTTAAATTATTTGTAAACTATACATTTAGAAATAGTCTTTTGGATATAAAATATACACTTAATAAGAATAATCACCAATATCTTATAAAAGATTATACATCTGTATTTTCAAAAAAAAGTAATGAACATATCTATATGGCAGGATTTGAAGCAGCTTATGAATGGTCTATAAAAAAATATACACCATATATTTCATTTAAAACAGGTTTTGGCTTAACAGTTTCAGAACGCTATGAAGATATATTTTATAATGCATCATTTGCATTAAAAGCAGGCACATATATTACATTTAATAAAAATTTTATATTAAATATTTATACTGGAGCAGATTACACAACTCTTTTTAATAACGGATTAATGATTGAAAATATTAATATTGCTGTTCCTAATGAATATTTAATGACAGGTATGTCAGTATATAATTTCTATGCAGCTGCAGAGTATCAAGAAAATTATGATAAAAATATCAATATGCTGTTTGGCATGGAGCTTGATATTTATAAGTATTCATCTATTTTTGCAGAAATTAAGTTTATAAACAGTCTTATATTTCACACTGGAATAAAAGTAAAATTTTAGTTAAAACTTATATCATATTTTTTAGATTTTTCGCCTTTAAAATCAGGCTCAAAATGACTGTGGTGTGAAAGCAGTAAGTTATACTGAGCCTTAAAGGCGAAGTATCTAAAAGTAAGATAACTTAAATATATTATGCACTTTTGTAATATATATAATTTATATTTTTCATCTATAAAATCAGGCTCAAAATGAATGCTGCACAAAATTTCTGGGTAAGTTTACTTATTGCTCTGATGTATATTATATCATAGTATTTATTAAAAAACAGGGGTAAAACATATTAGATTTTGTAAGATTATGAGACATATGTTACAAAAATAAGTATAAAAAAATACCTCTTAGTATATAGTATAAAATTAAGCAAAAAACTAAACTAAACTAAGAGGTATCACAATGAATAAAGTGATAATAACAGAAGAAATGCGATTTCGTCAACGGTTATGTGAGTATGCATTAAAAAAAGGAGCAACGAAAGCAGCCCGCAAATATCAAGTGAACCGTATGTTTGTATACAGGC